>LWDU01000002.1_pt1 | contig 242432 bp, 218 predicted proteins | sample 727161 | NCBI WGS metagenome assembly LWDU01 (sample SAMN04566230, study PRJNA314399) | hydrothermal vent metagenome | isolation source: deep sea hydrothermal plume seawater | place: Mexico: Gulf of California, Guaymas Basin | collected 2004-07-11 | reverse complement strand
TGGCTGCAACACAAGTTGTTCCACCCATTCCATATATAACTGCAATATCTACAAGTTTGATAGGTGCTTTAGCGTTAACTGCATTTACAAAAGGTGTTAATCCTTGAGAATAAGATATATCGATATCTCCTGACAACATAGCTTCCGTCATCTCCCCACCTGTTGCAAAGTTCGTCCATTTAACTGGAACACCCAGAGCTGTATCAAAAGCATTTTTAACTTTATCTTCTTGGTTTGGAGTTGCCCACTCCAGGAAAAACGCAACCCTAACTTCATCAGCAGCTGCATGTGCGACCGTCATACCTAAATTAGCTGCTACAAAACTTCCTAGAACAAAAGCAATAACTTTTTTCATTTCCACCTCTCCATTTTCGGTTGTTAAATCTTCAATAAATTAGCAATAGGGGTTGTTTGAAAGAGCAATTATTGACCCCAGACTCTTTTATATCACAGCCAGCTAACTATGGGATTAATATTCTAAAAGCGTCTGGCGCAGAATCTCGCACATACGATCGATGTGCTTCGGCTCGGCGATAAGTGGTGGCGCCAGCAAGCCCGCATCCCCAGTCATTTTGATATGCAACCCGTTACGATAAAGCCGTTTCTGGAAGTCAAACCCTCTGACACCTGCGCCACCCTCAGGTGATATATCGATGCCGGCGAAGAGTCCATAACCGCGGATATCGGTGATAATCTCAAGATCACTTAAGGCAAACACCTGATCCAGGAAATAGGGTGAAAGCGCCTCGGCCCGTGCCACCAAATCCTCTTTCTCGAACAAGTCCATGGTAGCAAGCCCAGCCGCACAGGCTGCTGGGTGTGCTGAATAGGTATACCCGTGAAAGAATTCCACAGCTCCCTCTGGGGCTGCCTCCAGAATAGTCGAGTGAACTTTGTCGCTCACAGCCACGGCTCCCATGGGCTGGGCAGCATTGGTCAGCGCCTTCGCCATAGTCATCACGTCAGGGATAACACCAAATGCCTGGGCACCAAACGGTGCCCCTAGCCGGCCGAAACCACAAATGACCTCGTCGAAGATCAACAGAATACCGTGCACATCACATATTTCACGCAGCCGTTCCAGGTATCCCTTTGGTGGTACCAAGCAACCGGTCGACCCCGCAATCGGTTCAACAATACAGGCGGCGATCGTGTCCGGCCCGTAATTCATTGCTGCTCGCTCGAGATCATCAGCCAACTCGATCCCAGTGTCTGGCTGTCCCCGGACAAACCGGTTTTCGGGTGACCAGGTGTGGCGCATATGTATGACGCCGGGGATACCGGGTCCGAAGGCTTGCCGATTCTTGATCATGCCACTCAACGACACACCCGCCATGTTGACGCCGTGGTAGGCCCGTTCGCGCGATACAAATCGCTGGCGCTGTCCTTCACCACGCGAATAGTGGTAGGCATAGGCAATTTTCATAGCCGTATCGACCGATTCCGAACCCGAATTGACGAAGAAAATATGATCCAGGCCAGCTGGTGTCATCTGTGACACCCGTCGGGCAAGTTCAAACGCTAAGGGCTGACTCATCTGGAAGGGGGGCACGTACGCGGCCTCTTTCAACTGAGCATAGACTGCCTCGGCAATCTCCGGCCGGCTGTGGCCGGCAGCGCAGCAGAACAGACCAGATGAGCCATCGAGTATGCGATCTCCTTCATGGCTATACATGTACATCCCTTCACCGCGTACCACGAGCCGGGGGTCAGCCTTAAATTCCCGGTTTGATGTAAACGGCATCCAGTAATTTTCAAGAAACTCAAGATCGTATTTCATGATTGGCCCTGTCTGTTGACCGTACTGCTATAGTCCACAAATAGTTAGGTACTACCTTAATTAATTCCGACACAAAGAGAGATTTTATGCTGATTGGAGTCCCTAAGGAAATCAAGAACCATGAATACCGTGTAGGCCTCGCACCCTCCAGTGTGCGAGAGGTGATTGCGCACGGTCATGATGTCCAAGTGCAGGCAAACGCTGGCGAGGGAATCGGCGCAACAGATGATGATTATCGTTCCGCTGGAGCAGTCGTTATTGACGATCCATCTCGGATCTTCAACGAAGTCGACATGATTGTAAAAGTGAAGGAACCGCTGGAACCGGAACGCAAACTACTTCGTGAAGGACAAGTGCTGTTTACTTACCTTCATCTCGCGCCAGACCCTGAGCAGACCTCTGACCTGGTTGAGTCTGGCGCTGTATGTATAGCCTACGAAACGGTGACTTCTCCGCTAGGAGGTCTGCCGCTGCTCGCACCCATGTCGAAAGTTGCCGGGCGTATGGCCATTCAGGCAGGTGCCCATTGCCTAGAACACCCACACGGTGGACGAGGCATGCTACTGGGTGGTGTGCCCGGTGTTGATCCGGCCAAAGTTGTGATTCTGGGGGCAGGCATGGTAGGTACCCACGCGACTCACATCGCGGTGGGTATGGGTGCGGACGTTTGGGTTATTGATCGCAATCCAGATGTGCTTGAGTCGCACTGGCAACAGTTTGGCCGCTCGACAAATTCGGTTTACTCAACTCGCGACGCGGTTGAACACCACATACTGGAGGCCGATCTTGTCATCGGTGGCGTGCTGATCCCGGGTGCGACTGCCCCAAAACTGGTTACGGTAGACATGGTCCACGGCATGAAAACTGGCTCAGTGATTGTGGACGTTGCAATTGATCAGGGGGGATGTTGTGAAACATCCAAGCCCACAACCCATGCTGAACCGACTTACGTGGTCGACGGCGTTGTTCATTACTGTGTTGCCAATATGCCAGGGGGGGTGCCGCGAACCTCAACCTATGCTCTCAACAACGTCACCCTTCCTCATGTTCTAAGACTCGCCGATGCCGGTTATCGTCAGGCGCTCAGAGATGATCCGCATCTTCGAAACGGACTTAACGTCCATGGCGGGAATATTACCTGTCAGGAAGTGGCTAGTGCTCTCGGCTATGATTTCACCGATCCAATGGAAGTCCTAAAGAATTGAAGATTGAACTGGCCAATAAAAAAACAGCCAACTTTACTTAATTGCTAGCAACCTGGAGACAAATATGAAGATGACCACCGAAGAAGCATTTGTGAAAGTCCTGCAGATGCATGGCATTGAACATGCCTTCGGCATCATCGGTTCGGCGATGATGCCGGTATCGGACCTGTTTCCCGCTGCCGGGATCAAGTTCTGGGACTGTGCGCATGAATGTAACGCCGGCATGAGCGCTGACGGGTATACACGGGTCACTGGCAAAATGAGCATGGCAATTGCACAAAATGGCCCCGGGATCACAAATTTTGTGACACCCATAATGACCGCGTACTGGAACCATTCGCCGTTACTGCTCGTAACACCGCAGGCTGCCAACAAAACTATAGAGCAAGGCGGTTTTCAGGAAGTCAAACAGATGGCCGCGTTCGAGAACATGGTCTGCTACCAGGAGGAAGTACGCGAACCTTCCCGTATTGCCGAAGTACTCAATCGTGTGATTGAAAAAGCACGTCGCGAATCGGCACCTGCTCAAATCAATGTCCCACGAGACTACTGGACACATGTGATTGATATTGAACTACCACAAATCATTCGCATGGAACGCTCACCGGGTGGAGAAAACGCGATAGCCGAAGCAGCAAGATTACTATCTGATGCCGAATTTCCCGTAATCCTTAATGGCGCGGGCGTGGTTCTCAGTGGTGCGATTGAGTCCTCCAGAACTCTAGCGGAAACACTTGACGCGCCAGTGTGCTGCAACTATCAGCACAACGATGCCTTCTATGGTTCGCACCCGCTTTTTGCAGGTCCACTCGGTTATAACGGCTCAAAAGCCGCTATGGAACTGATATCCAAGGCCGATGTCGTACTAGCGTTAGGGACCCGCCTCAACCCCTTCTCAACACTGCCGTGCTACGGCATTGATTACTGGCCAGCCAATGCCCGCATCATTCAGGTGGACATCAACGCGGACCGTATCGGACTGACCAAGAAAGTCGACGTTGCCATCCAGGGTGATGCGCGTCGAGTTGCCGATCAGATCCATGAACAACTCTCCAACAACGCAGGGGACAAAGATCGTGATGCACGCCGTGAGCTGATTGCTCAGTCGAAATCAAGTTGGCAGGAAGAACTGGCATCCATGGTACATGAAGATGATGATCCAGGTACCGATTGGAACCAGCGTTCACGTGATCGGGAACCGAACTGCATGTCCCCCCGTGAAGCCTGGCGCGCCATCATTGCGGCACTTCCCAAAGACGCAATTATCTCTTCTGATATTGGTAATAACTGTGCGATTGGCAACGCCTATCCGACTTTCGAGCAAGGTCGAAAATACCTGGCCCCCGGCCTGTTTGGTCCCTGTGGGTATGGCTTTCCCTCGATACTCGGTGCAAAAATTGGCTGTCCGGATGTGCCTGTTGTTGGCTTTGCCGGGGATGGTGCCTTTGGTATTTCGATGAACGAAATGACTGCCTGCGGGCGCAATGAATGGCCACCAATTACTATGGTCGTTTTCCGTAATTACCAGTGGGGTGCTGAAAAACGAAATACCATCCTCTGGTATAACGACAACTTCGTTGGCACCGAGTTAAACGTCGGTGTGGAGTATGCCAAGGTCGCTGAGGCGTGCGGCTTAAAGGGGGTGAAGATCCGTGACATCAAAGAGTTGACCAGCGCTCTGAGAACTGCAATCCAAGATCAGATGAATAACAATATAACCACGTTTATCGAGGTCGTTCTGAACCAGGAACTGGGCGAGCCCTTCCGACGAGACGCCATGAAAACGCCGGTTAAAATCGCCGGAATCGATATGGCTGATATGAAACCACAGCAGGTCAGCTAAGCCAATCGTCAGCGACTGAACGGGCATATGCCCGTTCAGTCGCTGTACCCTTCGTGCGCAGGTTTGCGAGACTCCCGCCCGACTCAGACCACGCGGCGATACAGTATCAGCGCGCCACCAAGAAACATCAGTGTCGGCAACGTTGCACCGACAAAGGGGTGTACACCGTAAACAAGTACGATATACCCCAACGCCTTGTTCAAAACAAAAAATCCCAACCCGAGCATGATTCCCAGGAAGAGGTTCCGTCCAAGACCACCGGCACGGGCATTGCCGAATACAAAAGGTACAGCGAGTATCAGCATTACAGCCGTAGACAGCGGCAAAACTACTTTGCCCCAATAGGCCAACTCGTATGCCCTGGTGTCCTGAGCGTTTAATTTCAGATGCTCGATATACTTCTTGAGTTGCAACAGGGGCAACTGCCCCGGCTGCACCAAGAAAACCGACATCATCCCTGGCGTCACTTCTGTTGCCCAGGCTGACTGATCAACATCAAGGATGTCAGCACGACCTTTCTCATCAATAATGGTCTTGCTTACACCGTTCAGTTGCCAACGATCTTGGTCGTAGTAACCACTACGCGCATAGGTCAAAGACACCAGTCGATCATGGTTTTTGCGATCAAACTCAAAAATCTTGATCCGCAATAGACGAAGATCGGGCATCACCTCCGCAACGTTGACAAACGTACTCTGATCACGCATCCACAGGCCAGAGCTGTGTTTCTGCTCAATATCCTGTTCTAGTGCTTCGGCTCGACCACGCTGCGCCATCGTCTCAGTGAAAGGACTCACAAATTCTCCTATTACTAGAGACAGCAGGACGAAGATAGTCCCGACCTTAAGGACTGATCCTGTGATCTGGCCGAGTGAAATCCCACTGGCTCTCATGACGGTCAGTTCGGAATGTCGCGCCAGGACCGAAAGCCCGAGGATCGTCCCAACCAGGCTGGCCATCGGAAAAGTCTCGTGGATTATCCGCGGTGTTGTGAGCACAACAAACCACAACACTTCAAGCAACCCATACGATCCTGAACCCAGGTCAGTCAGTTGATCGATAAAATTTAGAAAAGCAAATATTCCGGTTAGAACTGCTATTACCAGCAACGACTGTTGAACAATACAGCGCCCGATATAGATATCGATCAGTTTCACCAGATCATGACCGGGTAGGTGTTCGGTTCAGACTCAGTGGAGACCGGTTAACTGTCTTACACCAGAAAAGGTAAATCGCTGCCACGGCGAACACCAAGTGCAGTGCCCAAAGGCCGATGACAGGGGACAACGCAGTGCTATTGCGCATAGTAGCCACGGCAAGGCCGGCTACATTGGTATAGCAGAAATAGATCACCAGCGCCCCCATGATTGCGGGCAGTCGACCCTGCCTGGGGCTGATATGGCCGAGCCCCAATGCAAACAGAATTAGCACGGGTAAAACAACAACCTTTGATAATCGCCAATGCAGTTCTGACCGAATCCATGGACTGCTGTACTCCTGCCACAGTTCCTGATTGCGCCAACCCCGCAATGGCACTGGTGGCTCTGGCACCAGGTCGGACAACAGGCGAATCGAATAAGATTCAAATTTAATCACCCGGTACGCTGGATCACCTGGTACACCTTCGTAACGGACTCCGTTCTCCAGAACCAGGAAACGATCACCGGATTTGCTGTCCTGCTCGTGCCGTGCAGTCGCCGCCACGACGACCCCGTCCTGACTCCCATCAGACCCATATACAAATACATGCTCATACACCGACAGGTTGTTGTCTGCCCTTTCTACAAAATATACCCCCCGGCCATTCCGTGTTTCTGTAAACACACCGGCCATAATGCCGCTGACCTCTTTGCCCGTACGAAATTCGTGCTCAATTGCTCCCCCGACACGAACCGCCAGTGGCGACAGATAGAACGAAAACCCACCTACCAAAACACCCGACACTACCAATAAAAATGCCGCTGGTTTGAGCAGATAGCCAGGGCTGTACCCGGACGCTGCCATAACGATGGTTTCATTGTCACGACTCCAGCGATCCAGAACCATCAGGATGGCGATAAAGACCATCAATGGGAGAATAGCATCCATATAAGTCATCACTTTAAGCAATAACAGCAAAAAGATGCTGCCGACAGGAATCATGCCTTCTGCTGCTTGGCGGAGGAAGCCAAGTGCCCGAACAACAATAAAGATCATCAACATAGCCACCGTAACAGCAACGCTGGTCAACAATACTTCCCGGACAAATGCTCGTCTAAGTATCATTTGTACAATTGCAACCTTCTTTTGACAGAATCATGAATAAACCACCACAATACTGCTTCATTTTGTGAAAATGGCAAATGCCACTACTACTGTAACTGATCTATCAAAGGGACCCCATGAAAATTAATCTCACCACCGCTGACCCTATAAGCCTCAAAACCGACTGTCTGGTTGTTGGAATTCTAGACGGTGGAAAACTAACTGCAAGTGCCAAAAAAGCCGATAAGTTGATGGGCGGCATCATCCAGCGTCTGGTCGACGATGGCGATATCAAAGGGACCAGCGGCTCAATTCTGATGATTCCTGGCCATTCCAATGGACCGGCTCGGCGAGTGCTTACCGTAGGTTTGGGCAAAGCCCACGAATCCGGTGTTGCTGAATACAAACAAGCCGTCGACAGTGCAGCCGCTGCACTCGCACGGTTACCCATACGCAATGCCACGGTGACCTTGGCCGAAACTGCAATTGCTGAGCGGGATGTCAGTGAACGCCTGCGGCTCCTCGCCTACGCAGTGTGCAATGCCACTTACCAGTTTGATCAGACCAAAAGCACGAAAGAGCGCAAACGGCCTCTCGCTCGTGTCACATTTTCTGTCAGTTCAAGAACGGATTCGGTGCGAGCCCGGCGAGCCATCCGCGAAAGTCAGGCGATTTCAAATGGTGTAAAACTCTCACGAGATCTCAGCAACCTGCCCGGAAATATTTGCACACCAAGTTACCTGGCGGCCCAGGCGCGAAAACTGCAGCGAAGCCATGGATTGAAGGTTACCGTTCTAGACGAGAAACGTATGGAACAGCTCAAAATGGGATCTCTGCTATCGGTCTCCCGGGGCAGTCGCCAACCTGCAAAGTTCATCATCATGGAACATCGGGGTGCCGCACAAAATCAGCGCCCGGTGGTTCTGGTTGGAAAGGGACTCACATTTGATGCTGGCGGCATTTCGCTTAAACCTGCGGGCGGTATGCAAGAAATGAAATACGATATGTGTGGCGGTGCCAGTGTTTTCGGTGCCTTAAGTGCAGCTGCCGAACTGAACCTCCCACTTAATGTAGTAGGAATCGTACCCAGTAGCGAGAATCTACCCGATGGCGCTGCAAATAAGCCTGGTGATATCGTCACCAGCATGTCCGGTAAGACCATTGAAATACTTAATACGGATGCGGAAGGCAGGCTCATATTATGTGATGCGCTTACCTACGCGGAACGCTATAAGCCCGATGCAATTGTTGACATTGCCACCCTAACCGGTGCTTGTGTGATTGCCCTGGGTCACCCGGCAAGCGGCGTATTCAGCAATGACGACACTCTCGCTGATCAACTGCTCGAAGCGGGTGAGCAAACGCGTGACCGCGCCTGGCGATTACCGCTGTGGGATGAATATCATGAACAACTTAAGAGCGGATTTGCCGACATCGCGAATGTCGGTGGTCGAGGTGCCGGTGCCGTCACTGCGGCCTGTTTTCTATCGCGATTTACTGAAAAGATGACGTGGGCCCACATGGATATCGCAGGCAGTGCCTGGAAGACGAACACCCAGACCGGGGCGACGGGTCGACCAGTGCCTCTGCTGACACAATTCTTGATTAACCGATCGACAAATTAAAACTGTGATCTGATGACTGCCGTGCGTATAGATTTTTATGTTCTTGAAGCAAATGCAACTGACGGGCGCTTAAGGCTCGCTTGCAAAATTATAGATCGCGCTTATCGAAGTGGTCATTCGGTCTACCTGTGGACTCGTGATGACCAAGAATCGGGGCTGCTTGATGACCTACTATGGACATTCTCACAAAGCAGCTTTATCCCGCATGTTCGGAATAATGGCAATTCTGATCTCACAGTCCCGGTGCGGATTGGTCATCACCCACCCCAATCGGGATCTGCAGAAGTCGTGGTGTCTGTCGCAGATCAGCCCGTTGAAGATTATTCCAATTTCGTGAGAATTGCCGAAGTTGTTGGTTTTGATGAAATCGAAAAACAGTCCGGTCGGTCCCGATTCAAGTTCTATCGGGACCAAGGGTTGGAACTGGAAACGCATCGGATCACTCTTTGAGCGAAAATTTCGAGGCCAAAACAACATGACATCAAAAGATCGGGGAGAAGAACTGATTCGCGAGCTAAAAGAACTCGGCCAACTACTTGATCCCGAAACAGAGACAGCCCAGGACGAAACCACAACATCTGATCAGACCCAGCCGGACGCCGACGAAATTCAGACAACATCTGAATTGACAGCGCCAGTGTTCGATACGACTGAGGATTTAGAATCTCCTGAGACGGTTGATATGTTCAGCACTGAGTCACTTGTTGATGATCCTGCTATGACAAGTAATCCGGAACCCGAGACTACAGAATTGTCGCACGATGCTTTAACCGGCATCGAGTCCCCCCCACCCATGGATAGGGCTCAGGAACAATCTCCATCACCCATATCTCAGGTTCCCGTATCCACCCTGCCCCCTGATGCCGGCATGAGTCGTGAATCCATCGCTGAACTCTCGCGTGAACTTATCGATACGGTAGAGAAAACTATTTCCCGCAGATCCGGCGAACCTCTGGATGAAGCTTTGCGCGAAAAACTGTTGTCAGACGTTTCTCAGCAGCTTTCTGCGTGGCTTGAGAGAGACTGACGAGCCAACTTCGAAACTAACCCCGTTGGGCTACAGGTCTTTGCCCTATAATTCGCCGGTTTTCAAACACGACTCCGTAAAAACTAAGATCCTGGCATGACAAACAATGTCTGACGTTGAATTAAGCAAGAACTTTGATCCCCACAGCATGGAAGCCATGCTTTACCAAGAGTGGGAAGCCGGGGGCTATTTTGAACCGACCGGTATCGGTGATGCCTATTGCATTGCGATACCACCGCCAAACGTTACCGGCAGCCTGCACATGGGTCATGCGTTTCAAGACACTATCATGGATGCTCTGATCCGCTATCACCGGATGAGTGGCAAAAGCACCCTGTGGCAAGCCGGTACCGACCATGCCGGTATCGCGACACAGATGGTGGTCGAACGACAGTTGGAGGTCGAGGGCATATCTCGACACGATCTGGGTCGTGAACAGTTTATTGACAGAGTCTGGCAGTGGAAACGTGAGTCCGGCGATACGATCAGCCGCCAACTCCGACGAATGGGCGCATCTTTGGACTGGAGTCGGGAGCGATTCACGATGGACGATGCTCTGTCACACGCCGTGCGTCAGGTGTTCGTACAGCTTTACGATGAAGATCTGATTTACCGTGGCAAACGACTGGTTAACTGGGATCCAGTGTTACATACCGCACTTTCTGATCTGGAAGTAGTCTCGGAAGAAGAACAGGGGCACTTATGGCACATTCGTTACCCCTTGTCCGACAACTCAGGGCACCTGGTGGTTGCGACCACTCGGCCCGAAACAATGCTGGGTGACACCGCTGTGGCAGTACATCCCGAAGACGAACGCTACCGCGATCTCATTGGTTCTCAGGTGCGATTACCGCTTGTGGAACGGATGATCCCAATCATTTCGGATGATTATGTGGACCCCGCTTTTGGAACCGGTTGTCTCAAAATCACACCCGGTCACGACTTCAACGACTACGAAGTCGGTCAACGTCACGATCTACCGGTGATCAGCATACTGACGCCCGATGCAGCTATCGATCTGGAAGAGTCCGAGTACCATGGCCTGGATCGTTACGATGCTCGAAAGCAGGTCGTATCAGATCTTGAAGAGCGAGGTCTGATCGAAAAAATTGAAAATCACACACTGATGGTACCGCGCGGTGATCGATCCGGAGCCGTTGTAGAACCCTATCTAACTGATCAGTGGTACGTCCGCACCAAGCCTCTGGCTGAACCGGCTATTGAAGCAGTTAAAGACGGCCGAATCCGATTTGTACCGGACAACTGGAGCAGGACCTACTACGAGTGGATGAACAACATTGAAGACTGGTGCATCTCGCGGCAGATCTGGTGGGGCCACCGTATTCCGGCGTGGTATGACGACGACAGCAACATCTTTGTCGCTCTGGACGAATCATCCGCGCTGAAAAAGGCAACATCGTTTCACGGCAGAAAAGTCTCGCTGTACCAGGATGAGGATGTTCTGGATACCTGGTTTTCCTCGGCACTGTGGCCATTTTCTACCCTGGGCTGGCCCGAAGATACCGCAGCGATGAAAGCGTTCTATCCCACCAATGTACTGGTCACAGGTTTCGACATCATCTTCTTCTGGGTGGCCAGAATGATCATGTTTGGCCTGAAATTTACGGGATCCGTTCCTTTCCATGATGTGTACGTTCATGGTCTGGTACGCGATGCCGACGGTCAGAAAATGTCGAAGTCAAAAGGCAATGTGCTTGACCCACTGGATCTAATCGATGGTATTACGCTTCCGGCACTGATAGAGAAACGAATTTCAGGGCTGATGCAACCACATATGGCCAAACGCATCACTGACGATACACGCAGACAGTTCCCCGAAGGCATTCCATCGTACGGAACCGATGCTCTACGCTTTACTTTTGCCAGCCTGGCAACCCAGGGCCGGGATATCCGCTTTGATCTAGGTCGGATAGAGGGATATCGCAACTTCTGCAATAAACTCTGGAATGCCACCCGATTCGTATTGATAAATACCGAACCTCTGGAAACTAACCCAGGTGTGACGGGTCAGCTTGGACCAGCAGAACATTGGATCATCTCCCGATTGCAGCAGGTGGCAGGTGATGTCAGTCACTCTGTATCACTGTACCGTTTTGACCAGGTGGCACAAACGCTCCACAGCTTTGTCTGGGACGAATTCTGCAGCTGGTACCTTGAGATAGCCAAGATTGAACTCGGCGATGACGATCTGTCAACAGATCGCAAACTCGGAGTAAGGCAGACCCTTGTCCAGATTCTGGATGCCTCCCTCCGATTGCTGCACCCTATTATGCCGTTTATCACCGACGCCCTGTGGCGCCGTATCGCACGGCGAGTCGGAACTGCCGGGCCGACAATCATGACCCAACCATACCCAATTAAACAAACAGAGCTGATAGACCAGGGATCGATCGACAGTCTGCAATGGATACAGTCGGTGGTCTCGGCGGTACGAAATATTCGGGGTGAGATGAATATCGATCCACGTCGCTCGCTGCCTGCTTTGCTCCGGGGTGGGGACAGTACCGACGCGGAACATTCGCTGACATTTAACAGGCTGATCGTGGAACTGGCACGTTTGGACTCCCTAGATTATGTCACTGAAGATTCACAGATTCCGGAATGTGCTACAGCCCTCATCGGGTCACTGACCGTTCTGGTGCCCATGGGTGCTGTTATCGATCGTGAAGCAGAGCTGGAACGACTCAGTCGTGAGATTGGAAAATTAAACGAGGATCTGGCACGCACGCACGGCAAGTTGTCTAACCAGAATTTTGTAGACAAGGCACCAGTTGAAATCGTGGCTAAAGAACGAGAACGTCTAGAATCTACCCGTAGTGCAATTGCACAACTTGAAGCCCAGCAGAGCCGTGTAGAACAGTTGTCTTCCTAGACACCCAGCCTGGTTATAGCAGCGCTGACCATCGCCACAGCTGCAGTCTCGGTCCGCAATACGGTTTTGGCCAGAGTGACAGGCTCGATATCGGTGTCACTAAGTAGTTTCCATTCGCTCGGACTGAACCCTCCTTCGGGCCCAACCAGCAGAATTAACTCATCGGCCTTTAGCTTTTGAACTGCAGCGGGATACCCCCCCCGGGGATCTGCAAGCCAGACGACACGCCCAGCCCCGCCATCTGTATTAAACATCTCTGCCAATAATTTTGGCTGATGAAGACGAGGAACCCAGGGTCGCTGACTCTGCTTGCAGGCTTCGAGGCATGTTTTCTGCCAACGAGCCGCTGAGCGGATACTGAACTTCGCGACACTGCGTTCACACAATAGTGGTGTGAAATCAGTCATGCCAATCTGAGTGACCATATCCAGCATCACTGTCTGACGATCACCCTTCGGCAGAGCCGCCGCCAGATGTACACGAACACGACCCTCGATCTGGTGAGCATAAGCGGTCAACTCAAGCGCAACCCGAGCTCCCCGCTCACTGATATCCACGATTTTCGCTTTTGCTGTTGTCCCGAGTCCGTCAAAAACAATGATTTCACCGCCAATCCTCAACCGGCGCGACCGGGCTAGGTGCTTCGATTCATCTGCCACGAGCACGGCAGATTCCGGTCTGGCATCCAGGTTGGGCGCATAAAACCAAGGCAGCGGCTTCATCTTTCACTCCTAAGGTATATATCGTATCGAACCGCCTTACCGCTTACCCTCAGATCAGGAACCCGCCCTAAGGCAGGCGCATAGCGAGACCGCTTAACCACTACCCGTTGACGTGCATGGATGCATGCAAGGTTCCACAGTTCATCAGCATCGGGGTCATCCCCCACCAGCCCACGAAGCAGTGTTGCCTCTTTACGTGCAGTCGCAGAATTAATGGTTCTTTGCGGGAACATGGGATCAAGATAGATTACATCGGAACGAGGTAATTGTTCGATAGCGACACGACTGTCTGCACAAATGAAGCGGATACTTTTTCGCAGTGCTTCAGCAGCAGATTGATTCAGCGCCGCGATCAAGAGTTCGGCCAGTACTGGCGATCGCTCTATACCTATCACTCGCCTATCCAGACTGGCCAGATGAAAAGCATCTCGACCGAAACCCGCAGTCGCATCGATTACTGTCTTATTGGTGCGACCTATGGCGCGCGCCAGAAGATCACGACCGCGACTGGGGCGCCGCAAATTTGAACACACCACCTGGACTGGACGTGTACGAACCTGTCTACGATCACGAATAGCCAGACGTTCTATAGAGACTTCGAGGACAAACTGCTGACCCGCATCAACCTGTGTAACTAAAGGCAGATCTAGTCGTTCGGCGATCTCGGTTGCGCGAATAATCGCTTGATTCTGCACTGGCTGTACGACGATATTACTCATTGGCTTCCGATCGGTCTGGACTTTGACAGCAGTCGGCTCTTAAGCTACAAACTCTATCAACTTGATTTCTATAAACAGAGAATATGGACTATGGGATTCCTGAATGGCAAACGAGCACTGATTACCGGTCTCGCCAGCGACCGGTCCATAGCCTGGGGTATTGCCCAGGCTATGGGCCGGGAAGGGGCAGAACTGGCTTTAACTTATCAGAATGAAAAACTCAAACCAAGAGTTGACAAATTTGCCCAGTCATTAGGCAGTACCGTGGTACTGCCTTGTGATGTCGGGACCGACAGTGAGATCGACTCTCTTTTCGATGAACTGGCGAAGCACTGGGACGCACTCGATATTCTGGTGCACTCGATCGCATTTGCTCCTAGAGAGGAACTCGAAGGGCTCTATCTTAATGCTGTTACACGGGAGGGTTTCAACACGGCCCACGAAATCAGTTCTTACAGCTTCGCTGCCTTGGCGCGTGCGGCCCAGCCTATGATGTCGGGACGCAACGGGGCCCTGCTTACGTTGACCTACATCGGCTCCCAACGTTCGATGCCGGGCTACAACGTAATGGGCTTAGCAAAAGCGAGCCTTGAAGCCAATGTGCGCTACCTCGCTCAGTCTCTGGGCAGTCAAGGAATCCGAGTTAACGGCATCTCGGCCGGACCCATCCGGACGCTGGCCGCATCAGGTATCAAAGGATTCCGTAAAATGATGGGATTCTATGACGATACAGCGCCGCTGGGTCGCGGTGTCACCATCGAGGAAGTCGGCAATGCTGCTGCCTTCCTGTGTTCAGATCTGGCCTCCGGTATCACCGGCGAAATCACCTATGTAGACGGTGGATTTAATACGGTAGGGATCAGTCCACGTCACGCTGAACTTTAGAGTAACTCTTCGTTGATCTGAACTTTTGCTACTTTACGCAGTCCCTGACGCCACCCGATCACCATTTCCCCACCCCGTCGCGACGATAAGATTTTCTCAACGCCCAATCGATCTTCTTCTGACGCGTTTGCGGGGTCTCCGAATTCGACACGCTCGAGTCGATAAATCGCGTATCGTGCCGGACTAATTCGCTCTCCACCATAGGCAATCTGTCCGGATAGCGGCACAAGTGCCGCATAGACGACACGGGCAACAACTTGCTCAAGTGGTTCCAGCAGGGTCTCAGTTGTCTCGGGAAGGCGGACACGAGCCAGTTTGTGCGCTATGAGCAGTTCGTCCCAGTCTGCGCCGGATTTCAGGCGCGCCACCAGATCTTCACCGGCCTTTTCCATTTTGTCAGATGCTTCCACTGCGCGAAGCCTTTTTTCTAATCCCGGTCTGGCCTCATTCAGATCAAGTTGACGACGAGCTCGATAGTCAACTTTGCGGACGGCAACGAGATTATCTTGGTCGATTTCTATCAATTCACTGTTCAGGCCATCAATCAAAACTTCGTTACCGAATGCAGCGTCCCGAACCATCTGAAATTCAGCAATGCCGGTACCAGCATCCTGGGTAAACCACTCACTGCGCATTACCTTTACGCCCAGGTAATCAGCAGCAGGTTCCAGGGAATCGGGTTGTTCGAATACTGTACTGCCAAGGATTTCGGCCAATTCATTAAACCGCTCCTCCGCACGGAGACGGCGGACTTCGATCTCGATTTCACTCCGAACCTGATCAAGGGACTGAACTCTAGATGCGGTAATCCTGTCCAGGCGAATCACATGAAACCCATATTGCGTTCTCACCGGTTCACTGATCTCTCCTTCCCCCATTACGAAAACAGCATCTTCGAACGGTTTGACCATGGTGCCTGGTCTGATCACACCAAGTTCGCCACCGCGTTTCGCAGAGCCTTTATCGTCTGAATTGACTTCGGCTAGACTGGCAAATGATTCACCGCCGCGGGCGCGCGCAACGATTTCTGATGCACGCTGACGCACCTGATCAATCTGTGCATTTGCAGCATCCGGACTGACTGACAGCAATATGTGGCTGGCACTGCGACTGCCGGGTTGCCTATAGCGGTCAGGATTGTCCTCGTACATCCGCAAGATATCTGCCTCATCAACATCCAATCTTGTGCCCAGATCTTCCACTGATAACTTCAGGTAGTCCACCTGAATAGAGGCAGGCTCAAAGTACCCATCTAAGTTTGCCTGATACTCTTTTTCAATTGCCGTTTCAGAAACTTGTATATCATCCAGAAAATTATCGAACTCTAGCGTGGTGTAGGATGCTATACGGCGCTGATCCAGAAGTTTCCATGCTTTATCGATCGAGTTCGTGCTGACAATGGCTGACTGCCCAAGTCCTCGAACCAGTTGGTCGACGACGCCTTGCTGCCGCTGATAACTCTCGTAACCCTGAATGGTCATTCCAGAGTTCTGAACAAGAAGTTCATATCGGTCACGGTCAAACTGACCGTCGGTATGGAAAACTGCAGTATTCTGTATGAGTGCTGCCAGTTGTGCATCACTGATTCTGAATCCACTGGCATGAAGGGTTTCGTTCTGTAAGGTGGTGTCTATGAGTTCCTCTACGACCTGGCGTTTGAAGGCGGTACTGCTGAATAGTTCAGCGTCAACATTTCTTCCCATCATCTGGACCAGTCGTCGACGGCGATCACTCATTGCCTGCTGATACGTTTGCTGATTGATTTCGATCTTGTCAGCAGTCGCAACAATAATCTCGGATACACCTTCGAAATAGGACCCGATCCCCCACACCGCGAAGACAAGGATAATGACACCTGCGACGGTCCAGCCTATGACGCCGGAGGCTCTTTCTCGAATTGTAATCAGCATTGTTGTTGTTTCTCAGCCTTGTTCAGGCACCAAAACCAAAAGCCTTCCTGTTTCCAAGAAGCAGTTTTGTTACCCTATTCTATTCGGTAGGCGTGACCAAAATAAATCCTCACCGGTTCGCAGTGTATGGAATCTACCAGGCGTCCACAAATATCTGCGTACGCCTGGTTTTCAAGTAAATGGCGGAGCGGACGGGACTTGAACCCGCGACCCCCGGCGTGACAGGCCGGTATTCTAACCAACTGAACTACCGCTCCGGCGTTCTAGCAAATTTTTCGTATGACAGCAAACCGCAGGCCTTGGTGGGTGCTGCGGGGTTCGAACCTGCGACCTTCGCCTTGTAAGGGCGACGCTCTGCCAGCTGAGCTAAGCACCCGGAAAGGCGAGCGAGTTTACGGCATCCTTGAGTTGTTTTCCAGCTTTGAACTTCGGTGCACGGGACGCTGAAATGGTGATGGTTTCACCGGTGCGGGGATTCCGGCCCATCCTAGCAGAGCGGTGACTGACGGAAAATGCACCAAATCCGACCAGGGAAACCGTACCCCCTCGTTGCAGTGTGTTAGTGATATTGCTGAAGACAGATTCTACGGCACTGGCCGCACCAGATTTTCCCAGACCCGTGCTGGTTGCTACTGCGTCGATCAATTCGGCTTTATTCACTGGTGTGTCCCTCATTCAAGTTGGTCGTGACCACAGCCCGAACATCGCATTGAGTTCAATCAGCCTCAGTTCGCAAATTCCGTGTAAACACCGACTGAACACGTACAGCAAAATGGTTATACCAAGGACTGATTTTCGGTGTCAAATCGGCACGGCCCGACAAAAGCCATCCTGATGCCGATCTAGACGTTGATAATTTACAGAAAGAATCTGCTGAAGATGACTGATTTGTAGGTCGAATCTAAAAATTTTTGTGCCTCAGAGAGGCCATAATTAAACCCGTAATTACGACTAGACTATCAGTGGGCTACCGGTCGATCCTGTGTAGTTTGACTGTCTTCATTCGCTGACTCAACGTTTGCCTCATCAGCAGCCTCATCGATTGGTTCTGGGAGTCTTTCAAGCGCAAACGCAAAAACTTCGTCTATCCAACGAACTGGTTTGATCTCCAGACCCGCCTTCACATTCTTGGGGATTTCTGCCAGGTCCTTTTCATTTTCATGAGGAATCAATACCAATTTGACCCCGCCTCGATGTGCGGCCAGTAGCTTTTCCTTAAGACCCCCTACAGGCAACACTTCACCCCGCAACGTGATCTCACCCGTCATGGCAAGATCAGAACGCACTGGGATACTGGTAATCGCAGACAATACTGCCGTACACATTCCAATCCCCGCGCTTGGCCCATCTTTAGGTGTTGCACCTTCAGGCACATGTATGTGCACATCCTGCTTCTGGTAGAAATCCAGTGGTATGCCGTACTGCTTGGATCGAGTGCGAACCACAGTCATCGCAGCCTGAATCGACTCCTGCATAACATCTCCTAACTTACCGGTATAGCTCTGCTTGCCTTTACCGGGCATCACCGCCGCTTCTATTGTTAGAAGTTCTCCACCGACTTCAGTCCATGCCAGACCAGTCACCTGTCCGACCCGGTTTGTATCTTCTGCTTTGCCATAACGAAACTGACGGACACCAAGATATTTCTGTACGGACCGACTGGTGACTGTCACAGTCCGTTTTATCTCGTTGAGAAGCAGTTCCTTAGCAACTTTGCGGCAAATCTTGGCGATTTCCCGCTCGAGCGACCTGACACCAGCCTCCCGGGTATAGTAACGAACGATATCTACCAGGGCAGATTTCCGGAAAACGATCTCTTCATCGTTAAGTCCATTGTTCCGTTTCTGCTTTTCGACGAGATAACGCGTTGCAATATTGAGTTTCTCATCTTCGGTGTACCCCGAAATACGGATGATCTCCATCCGATCCCGTAATGGACTGGGTATGTTCAAGGTATTGGCCGTTGCTACAAACATGACTTCAGAAAGATCGTAATCGACCTCGAGATAATGATCGCCGAACTTGTTGTTTTGCTCTGGATCGAGCACTTCCAACAGGGCAGACGACGGATCCCCTCGAAAATCCATCGACATTTTGTCGACTTCATCAAGCATGAACAATGGATTCTTCGATCCGGCTTTTGCCATGTTTTGAAGAATTTTCCCCGGCAGTGACCCGATGTAGGTTTTGCGGTGCCCGCGAATTTCAGCCTCGTCGCGCATTCCGCCCAGCGATATACGCACGAACTTACGATGTGTTGCTCGCGCTATTGATTCACCCAGTGATGTCTTGCCAACGCCTGGCGGTCCAACCAAACACAGAATGGGCCCTCTGATCTTTTTGATTCGCTGTTGTACGGCCAGATATTCCAGTATCCGCTCCTTGACTTGATCCAGTCCGTAGTGATCACCCTCAAGCATCGATTCAGCCTTGGCCAGGTCCTTCGAGACCCGTGTCCTTTTCTTCCACGGCACCTGCACCAGCCAGTCGATGTAATTTCGGACCACCGTCGCTTCCGCTGACATCGGTGACATCATGCGAAGTTTTTTCAGTTCTGACTCGGCCTTTTCCAGCGCCTCTTTGGACATGCCAGCTTCTTCGACCTTTTTCTGCAGTTCATCCATTTCATTGGGCGCGTCTTCCATTTCGCCGAGCTCATTCTGAATCGCTTTCATCTGCTCATTCAGGTAATACTCGCGCTGACTTTTTTCCATCTGCTTCTTGACTCGCCCACGAATTCGTTTCTCGACCTGAAGGAGATCGATCTCGGATTCCATAATGCCCAGAATATGCTCCAGCCGCTCACGTGAACTGGCATACTCAAGAATCTTTTGTTTTTCTTCGTTTCTTAACGTCAGATGAGCGGCGATCGTATCGGCCAGCCGACCAGGCTCCTCGATACCACTCAAGGATGTCAGTACTTCTGGCGGAATTTTCTGGTTGAGTTTGACATACTGTTCAAATTCAGTAACCACCGTTCGAATCAGTACTTCAGCCTCGCGCTCATCGATCAGTTCATCGTTGACATCAACAGCGTCGACTTCAAAGGTCTCTTCGGATTGAACATATCTGACGATTGCGGCTCTGGCAGTTCCCTCTACCAGAACCTTTACGGTACCATCAGGTAGTTTTAAAAGCTGCAGAATATTGGCCACAGTGCCGATCTCATAAATGTGCTCAGGTGACGGGTCATCATCTGCCGCATCATGCTGGGCCGCGAGAAAAATCTGTTTGCCAGATTCCATAGCGTGGTCGAGTGCTTTAATAGATTTCTCCCGACCGACAAAGAGCGGTATCACCATGTGTGGAAACACCACAACATCACGTAACGGCAACATGGGATAGCGAACCTGTGGCTCCAATACTTCAATATCGTTGTCGTCAGTCATGTTTAGTTCCGTGTGTTCTGACTCCGTTTAAAGTTCGGCAAGCCAGTCGTGCACTGGTATCACACCTAATCTGGAGACTTCGCCCTCTTAATTCAAGATGAAATCGTGTCGCAACTCAAATTAAGATTGCTGTGAAATGTTTCGTGGTTCTTCTTCGAAGATATATAGCGGTTGAGAGCTGTCTTCGATTACGCTGGAGTCTACCGTCACCTTGGTCACATCGTTCATTGATGGCAATTCAAACATGGTCTCCAGCAATGCTTTCTCTAGTATTGAACGCAGTCCGCGTGCACCAGTCTTTCGATCCATAGCCTTTTTTGCAATAGCTTCTAGAGCATCCTGTCGAATTTCAAGGTCCACATTTTCAAGTTCAAATAGTTTGCCAAATTGCTTGATCAGTGCATTTTTGGGCTCAGTCAGGATGGTCATCAAAGCTGCTTCATCCAGTTCTTCGAGTGTTGCGATTATCGGCATGCGGCCGACAAACTCTGGTATCAGTCCATACTTGATCAGGTCCTCGGGTTCGAGATCAGGTAAAAACTCACTCATACGAGCATCTTTTGAGATACTTTTGATGTCCGCACCAAAACCGATACCTGACTTTTCAGAGCGCTGCTGGATGACTTTCTCGAGTCCCGAAAATGCACCCCCACAAATAAACAACACGTTTCGGGTATCGACCTGTAGAAACTCCTGCTGCGGGTGTTTGCGACCACCTTGCGGAGGTACCGAGGCTACAGTGCCCTCGATCAGTTTAAGTAGCGCCTGCTGAACGCCTTCCCCAGAGACATCACGGGTAATAGATGGGTTATCTGATTTGCGCGATATCTTGTCTATTTCATCGATATACACAATTCCAATCTGGGCTTTTTCCACGTCATAATCACACTTCTGGAGCAGCTTCTGGATAATGTTTTCAACATCTTCTCCGACATAACCGGCTTCTGTGAGAGTGGTTGCATCGGCAATCGTAAACGGCACATTGAGTTCCCGAGCCAATGTTTCGGCTAGAAGGGTTTTACCTGATCCGGTCGGCCCGATCATCAGAATGTTGCTTTTCGAGATATCGACTTCGCCTACAGCTTCTGCGTTCTCAATCCGCTTATAGTGATTGTATACGGCCACTGAAAGGACTTTCTTTGCCTCTGTCTGGCCGATGACATAATCATCCAGCCGCTCACAGATTTCTTGCGGGGTCGGATAAGCTGCCTCGCGAGCATCCTCGGCTTCGACATCTTCGGCCTCTTCACGAATAATCTCGTTACAGAGCTCTACGCACTCATCACAGACAAATACCGATGGGCCAGCGATCAGTTTTCTAACTTCGTGCTGACTCTTTCCACAAAAAGAACAATAGAGAAGCTTGTCACCTTTGTTGTCGCCGTCGTTCTCGGCCATGCTACCTCCCCTATATCAATTATTAACTCTGTAATGATCCACCCAGACCAGATCTTCAGGCACGTGGGTCGTGTTCAAAATCAGCTTTGCCACCTATGTAAGATGCAGTCTTTATAGCGTGATTGCAAGGGGTACACAATTGAGGCTATTTGCGTGATAATAATTAGTCTTCGCGCTTACTAATTACTCGGTCAATAATACCGTATTCTGCAGCCTCTTCTCCACTCATAAAGTTGTCCCGCTCAGTATCATTCTGTACAACGTCGAGGTCCCGTCCGGTATGGTTGGAAAGTATCTGGTTTAACCGTTCACGTATTCTCAGAATCTCTTTGGCGTGAATATCAATATCTGTGGCCTGACCCTGAAACCCGCCCCAAGGTTGATGGATCATGATTCGTGAATGCGGCAGTGCAAATCGCTTTTCCGAAGTGCCACCAGCAAGTATCACTGCACCCATGCTCGCAGCCTGACCCGTGCAAACGGTGCTGACGTCAGGTCGTATGAATTGCATGGTATCGTAGATGGCAAGACCTGCATTCACCTCACCACCGGGACTATTGACATAAAGATGAATATCCTTGTCCGGGTTCTCTGATTCCAGATACAGTAGTTGCGCTACAACCAGGTTGGCCATATGGTCAGCAATCGGGCCGACCATAAATATAACCCGCTCCTTGAGCAGCCGAGAGTAGATATCGTAAGCACGTTCGCCTCTACCAGTGGTTTCGATGACCATCGGCACCAGACCGAGATTCTGGGGTGCCGTCAAGGTAGGTTGCTTGGAATAATCTGTCACAGTATCACCTCTGTCAGTATGATCGACCCGGATCACGATTGCGCAATGTCAGGTACAGTCGGGTTCATTAAGTCCTCAAAGCTCACCTCGCTATCGGTGACGTCGGCGCCGGTCAGCAACGCTTCCACAACTTGGTCCTCGACGACTGCGGCCTCAACCTGCGACAAGCGACTCCTGTCTTCACTGTACCACTTAATGAACTGTTGAGGATCATCATAGCTTGACGCCATGTCCTCTAGTCGCTGGCGAACAGCATTATCGTCTGGCTTTATTTCTTGCTGTTTTACGATTGTGTGCATAACCAACCCCAGTCGTACACGTCTTTCAGCTGAATTCCTGAACTGTTCTGGATCGACTGGTGTATCTGCAGGTAGACCCTGCTGCTGCATCTGGCCCCGGGCAGCCGTAACCGCCCGCTCAGTTTCTTCTCGGATCAAGGTCTCTGGCACTTCGAAATCGTTCCCCAGGAGAAGTGCCTCCATCACCGCTTCATGAGTGTCACTTCGAACTTTTTGTGAACATTCCTTCTCCAGATTTGCTAGAATTTGGTTGCGGAATGCCTCATCGGTTCCCTCTTCCACACCAAAACTTTTTATGAAGTCCTCGTCGATCTCAGGTAGTTTCGGTTTTGCAACCTCACGAACGTCAACACTGAACTTTGCCGGTTGACCTGCAAGTTCTTCATTTGGGTAATCTTCAGGAAAGGTTAGGTCGACTGTGCCTTGGTCACCTGTCTTCAGGTCAGTTAACTGCGCCTCAAACTCCGGAAGCAATGTGCTTCCCCCCAGTATAACGGGATAATTTTCCGCTTCCCCACCTTCGAAAGGTTCTCCATTCACAGATCCTTTGAAGTCAATCAGCAAGCGGTCACCCTCCTCAGCTGCTGATTCACCTGCCTCCCAGATCGTTCGGCGTTTGCGTAAAGTTTCGATTGTTCGAGTCACATCTTCCTCTTCCGGCTGACAGGATTTACGAACAATCGACGTGCCGGCAATGTCAGTTCGGGGGATCTGAGGAAACACCTCGAATGTAGCCACATATTCAAGATCCTCGCCGCGTGTCATCGTCTTGGGTTCAATCGATGGTGGGCCCGCGGTTTCAACAGATTCCTGCACAACGGCATCATGATAGCTTGAACTGATCAGTTCTTCGGCTGCTTCATGCAGGACTTGCTCAGAATATCTTGCTTCAACTACCTTGAGTGGAACCTTGCCCGGTCGGAAGCCTGGAAGTTTTACGGTCTTCGCCAGAGTCGCCAGCCTTGACTCAATATTTTGATCAAAATCTGCTGCAGGAATTTTAACTGTCATTTTCCTGCCGATTGCACCAGTATTTTCAACAGAGACATCCATGCGATGGTATTCCTGATTGTAGGAGGTGAACTATGATTAATTACTTGAAACGCTGGTGCGAAAGGGGAGAGTCGAACTCCCACGGGTTACCCCACTGGCACCTAAAGCCAGCGCGTCTACCAGTTCCGCCACTTTCGCATCTAATTCTGTGCAGATTTGAGAATAAGGCCAGAAGCCGAATTTAATCATACCTGTTCTCAGCAATTTCAATTTTCACCAGTAGTGGTGGGCCGTGCAGGGATCGAACCTGCGACCCGCTGATTAAGAGTCAGCTGCTCTACCTACTGAGCTAACGGCCCTCTGTGTCCTTCAGTGACAATCCCATAAATTGACGATCTTGTCTTGGTTATTGCAAATCTGGGGTGACCGATGGGACTCGAACCCACGACGGCCGGAATCACAATCCGGGGCTCTACCAACTGAGCTACGATCACCATATTCGGATAGCCAGATTGTCAATTATCCAACAATTCAGGATGTTAAAGCCAGCGAATCCAGCTATTCAAGAGATCACGTCGCTAAATTGGCACGCCCGACAGGACTCGAACCTGTAACCTACGGCTTAGAAGGCCGTTGCTCTATCCGGTTGAGCTACGGGCGCCCGGCTCTCCTGTGGTTCCCACATAATGGTCGGGGCAGAGGGATTCGAACCCCCGACTCCCTGCTCCCAAAGCAGGTGCGCTACCAGACTGCGCCATGCCCCGATTCGTCAAACAACATATGAGGCGGATTCTACCGGAAATTGACCGCGGGGCCGACTGAAGCTGACAAGTTCAAGTACTAAATAAAACGATAGGGTCAATCACCGATGACTTGATTTACTATCCCACAGCCCCCATTTTTTACAGATAATCACGAAGATCGTTCGCAAGCCCCACGTCAGTAAGGACCAATAGCCGATGACAACTGAACAAACCGTTGAAACCCGAAGTTTTCAGACCGAAGTGAATCAGCTATTACAGTTGATGATTCACTCACTCTACTCGAACAAGGAGATCTTTCTTCGAGAGTTGATCTCCAACGCCTCGGACGCGTGTGATCGGTTACGATTTGCAGCACTAACAGATGAGCAACTTCTGGAAGACAGCAATGAACTGTCTGTGCATATCAACTTCAATGAGAAGGACAGAACGATCTCTGTGCGTGACAACGGAATCGGCATGGCCAAATCTGAAGTGGTCGACAACATCGGCACAATCGCCCGATCAGGCACTCGCCAGTTTCTGGATTCACTCAGTGGCGACCAATCCGCAGACGCAAGTCTGATTGGTCAATTTGGAGTCGGTTTCTATTCGGTTTTCCTGGTCGCAGAAAAAGTCGAACTCTTGACACGCAAGGCCGGCCAAGAACCTGAGGCAGGAGTCCGCTGGTCATCAGATGGCAGCGGTGAATACACGATTGAAAATACCACCCGTGTTGAACGAGGTACGGAAATAACACTACACCTTCGCAAAGAAGATAAAGAATTTGCCGAAGGGTATCGCCTCCGCAATATTATTGGAAAGTACTCCGATCATATCTCTCTGCCGATCAAGATGCTGAGTTCGGATGAAAAACGAAAAGAGGAGTGGGAAACAGTCAACAAAGGTGCGGCGTTGTGGTCTAGACCAAAAACCGAAATTACGGAGGAAGAATACAAACAGTTCTATACCAATATTAGTTATGACAACGAGGCCCCGCTCGTCACGCTACATAATAGAGTTGAAGGAAATCTTGAGTATATCTCGCTACTTTTTATTCCATCAAAAGCGCCGTTTGATTTATGGGATCGTGAGCAACGCCACGGCATTAATCTCTACGTGCGTCGAATCTTTATTCTCGATGATGCCAAGTACCTGATGCCAAGTTACCTTCGGTTTGTTCGGGGCGTGGTTGATGCAGCTGATCTACCGCTAAATGTCTCACGCGAGTTTCTGCAGAACAATAAAGATATAGACCGGATTCGCACAGCCTCGGTAAAAAAGATTCTCAACGAACTGAAGCGGATAGCCGAAAATAATCCAGAATCCTACGTACAGTTTTGGAAGGAATTTGGCAAAGTCCTAAAAGAAGGTATGGTCGAAGACCATGAAAACCAGAAGACCCTAGCCGAGCTATTGCGTTTCTGCACGACCCATGACGATGAAGAAGCACAGACAGTATCGCTAGCGAATTACGTCAAACGGATGCCTATGAAACAGAAGGGAATCTACTTCATCACGGCAGATTCATATGCAGCAGCCAACACATCGCCACATCTGGAGATATTCCGAAAGAACGATATTGAAGTCCTTTTACTAACGGACCCAGTTGACGAATGGCTCGTTACTTCCCTCAGTGACTATGAGGAAAAGCCGCTGAAATCGATCGCAAAGGGTACGTTGGACCTGGATGAATTTGCAACTGATGATCAGAAGAAAGCTGCCGAGGAAAAAGGTAAAGATCTCACCGGACTGGTGGAAAAGATACAAGCAGTACTTAGTGACAGGGTAAAGGAAGTCCGTGTGAGCCATCGTTTAACAGATTCACCGGCTTGCCTAGTTGCCGACGACCATGATCTCGGGGGCAACCTCGAGCGCATCCTGCAGTCCATGGGACAGGATGCGCCGGACGCTAAGCCGATTATGGAAATTAATGCTGACCACCCGCTCATCAAACAACTGGCGCCAGAGCACGAGCGACTGGAAGAATGGTCTATGGTTCTTTTTGACCAAGCTGCATTGAGCGAAGGCGCGCGGCTTTCCGAACCGGCGGCCTATGTAAAACGAGTGAACGACTTGCTGACCCGGGCCAGTCTGCTAACGACCTGAGGTTGATGGCTGCTCAAACAGTACCAGTTCTCGAAGCAAAGAAGTCGCATAACAACCACGACCGAGGGTAAATATGAGCCTGGGATTACTGTCGTGGGTCCACTTCAGAGCCAGGTCATCGAAGGTGGCACGTAGTGCACGCCGTGCCGGATTTGCTCCGGTTCGGGCAACACTATCTCGCAATTCTGCTTCGCCTTCGAGCCAATAGCACTCCCGCTGCCAAGCTGTCTGACCCTGGACAGATTTTACGTCTCCCCATAAAGGGCCACTGACATGGATATCCAGACTGGCTAACCGCTCCGGTAGCATCGAGTCGCCCTTTTCGGCGGTAAAGTGGGATCGACTGCCCGCAAGCATCATGATGTCACCAGGCAGGGGTCGAGTCCATGTGTTTTCGCGTAGTCTTTGTCCAAGAACGACATTGAACAACCAACTCCGCGCCGCGGAAAGCAGCATCTGATGGCTGGGTCGACGAAGTCGAATAGCATCAGTACCCAAGATCCTACGCGCTTCATCGATATTTCTGCCCTGGTGGCCAAATCGCTGGCTTCCAAAGTAGTTTGGAAAACCCCGGCGCTGAAGGTTGAGAACACGTTGTTCTAGATCTGATGCACAGCCCTTAAACTCACTCAAGCGAATGTCAAAGGAATTTCCACGATGACTGCCGCGCCGCAGCTTTCTACCATGTCTACACTGCTTTTCTACCTTCCAGCCTAGACCCCCAATGGAACTAGAAACTGCGTCCACACTTTGAGCCGGCACACTGAACCACTGCCTGGCAACAGCCTGTTTATCTTTTCGCCCGGAATAGCCAACATCTACTAATCGCAGACCAAACATTTGTGACAACTCGCGCGCAACGTCGGCGGTATTTCGGTTGATCTTAAGGATCCGAAACAGGTAATGCTGCCCCGTACCATCGGGTTCAAATCCTAGAATCTCATCGACCTTGAAGTGCTCTGGACTGACTTTTATGCGTGCTGATGCTTTCGGCTGATCGACCATAAAGGGCAAATCCACTGGCATAGTCCAACTCATCAGGATGTGTGCTGCCGCACCGGTATAGTGTCAGGCTGCTTCCTAGGGGCTACCACTGAATTCGCGGGCATCGCCGACCCAGTCCAAATTCCCGCTGGGGTCAGGTGTCGGGTTACCGTCCTGATCAACACAATTCTGACCGAACACAAGCGATTCGGTCACCCGGGCACCCGAACCAAGACGACTGTATTCGAACAGTATGCTTCGAGAGATTCGGGCACCACTCTCGATGTGGCACCCCTGTCCAATCCACGTCGGACCGATAATTTCACATCCTGGTTCGATCCGCGTTCCTGATCCGATATAGATTGGGCCCTCTGCTCGAATCTCATCCCAGTCCACATTAACGTTCAACCCGGTCCATATCCTGGGCAAGTGTTCTTTACCTGGCATCCGTGCACCTTTGAGCATGCCGCGCATGAGCTGCTGATTGGCTTCCCAGTAGTCACTCAGCTGACCAATATCAATCCAGTTAAAGGGCACATTAATAGCGTGAAAAGACGATGGATCTAGCGTGGGGAATAGGTCACTTCCAATATCATATTCCTCATCGGCCGGAATGTGTTCAATAACCTCGGGTTCGAATACATAGATTCCAGTGTTAACCAGATTGGAGCGTGCTTCTGCCAAATCGGGTTTTTCCTGGAATGACGTAATGCGTCCGACGTCATCACAGACGACTACACCGTAATTGGAAACCCGCTGTCTGGGCACCTCTTTGACAACAACACTTGCGATGGCTCCGGACTTCCAATGACTACGCAAAACCTCAGTAAGATCAAGATCGATCAAAGCGTCCCCACAAACCACTAAAAATGTATCATCAAAAAACCGGGCAAAATCCTGGATTCGGCGGATACCCCCGGCAGAACCTATTGGCTGAGCCACCGTATTGCCATCCTGAAGATAGCCCTCAAACGAGTAACCAATCTCGACCCCCCATCGACGACCGTCGCCAAAATAGCTCTCGATGGAATGTGCGAGATGACTGACATTGACCATAATCTGATCGAAGCTGTGTCGGGCCAGCTGCTCCACCAGGTACTCCATAACCGGTTTGCCCAGAACAGGGATCATTGGTTTGGGCATCTTGTGTGTCAGTGGCCGGACCCGGGTACCCTTACCGGCAGCAAGAATCATTGCCTTCATAAACTAAACCGCTAAGCTAGAATTCCGCAGATTCTACTGCCACTGGGCAGCACAACCAAATCACGAATGATAGAGCCGCTTCACGATTAATCGTAATTCAGGCAACCTGCGCGGTGGGTTGGATGTAGCACTCCAGAGTAAAACCGGTACCGTCAAAGTCACTGACAATCGTATCACCACTGTTGAACTGACCGGACAAGATCGACTGTGCGAGTGGGCTCTCTAATTCTGACCGTATTGTGCGCTTGAGTGGTCGTGCACCATAAACCGGATCGAACCCCAGGTCGGCTAAGCGTTCAATCGCTTTTTCTGTGACCTGAAAATCTAAATCCCGGTCTACCAACCTTTGTGTCAGACGCGCAATTTGCCCTAACTTCTTCGGCACCCACCCGAGTACTGTCTAGGGAATTGCGTATGAAGGGTGCAGCCTAACAAGACTATCCCAAACACCAACTTATTAGCTACATCAGTCGGTCTTGGCACTCTGAGGCGTAGGGTCTCGGTGTCGGGCAATTAGATCCTCAAGCTCTATCGCTGTTACTGCGCCGAGCACAACATCAAGGTATTCAGCCTCGGGGGAGACGAGAAACGTTGAGGGCAATCCTTTAAGTGGTTCAAATGGTGTTAGTGGCTCCCCGCCCGTTCGCAGCACCAGATAGTTGATACCAAACGAAGCAACAAACTCTTTGACATCCGACACCGGCCTATCTTCAAAATTTACTCCGAGCACAACTACTTCCGATTCATGGCGCGACTGAAAAGCAATGAGTTCCGGAATCTCTTTCAAACACGGACCACACCATGTCGCCCAAAAGTTGATCACTACCCATTTGCCTAGAAATTCAGATAATCGGTGGCGATTGCCGTCGAGGTCCAACAATTCGAAATCAACCGCGTTGGCTGTCGGAGTCCAAAATAGCAGGCACAACACAATCGTAAGCCGCTCAGCGAATCTCCTTCCAGGGTATCTGATCTGATTGGAAAGCATCGAAAAAAAGTGAATGTCGATTATCTGATCAGGTCAGCCAAATCAGAGATACCATCCGTCCGCAGGGTGCCGATCGACGATGCGAAAACCAGTTGAAAGGTGCACTGAAGGTGCACAGCCCACTTGAACCGACCGTCTCTACACCAGCACGTCTTAGACGTTGTTCAACCATTCCTGGTAAATCTGCCAGCCAGCCTGTCTCAGTTTTGGCGAATTTGCTGTCATGATCCCGACAGACCCTGAGCAGTCGCCCCCGCACATCATCTCCCACCTCGTAAACAGTCGGCCCAATCGAGGGTCCGATCCAGGTAAGAACCTCGGCCATTGGTTCCGGGATAAGGTCTAATCCGGACTCCACAATGCCCGCTTCCAGTCCACGCCATCCGACGTGGAGCAGGGCAACAAATTGACCCGACTTGTCAGTTATAAACAACGGCACACAATCGGCGCTTAGAACAGCACAGACAACCCCACGAACACGGGAGATGCTTCCGTCAGCAACACGAGAGACATCGCTGTCGTCGAGTTGAACGACCCGACTGCCGTGCACTTGTTCCAGCCAGTACGGATCAGCTGGATACCCAATGCTAGATCCTAACAGGCTACGATTCTTTTTCACACGAGCGAAATCGTCACCCACATGGTCAGCCAGATTGAGACCTCGATAATCGCCTTGGCTATACCCTCCTAAACGCAACGTTGTCAGCGCCTGCACGTGAAAAGGCGCTGACCACTGCGGGGTTACATAGTCGATTTCAGTCTTTGTCATGGATCGATCACTGCTCTGAACGAAAGGTGCTTAAGAGTTGCACCAGATCAGGCGGCACTGGGCTCTTCCAATTCAGGGATTCACCTGTCCGCGGATGGGTCAGTGTTAATGAGCGGGCATGCAACGCCTGTCGTTTAAATCCCCGGAGCGTGTCAGCAAACTTGCCACTTGCACCAGCTGGTATGCGGAGTCGTCGCCCGTAAAGCGCATCACCAACCAACGGGTAGCCAGCCCAGGAAAGGTGCACTCGAATCTGATGGGTACGACCGGTCTCCAGTTCGACTGATACTAGCGCGTGAGCACGGAATTTCTCCTCGACCCGATAATGTGTTACCGCCGGCTTGCCATTTGAATTCACTGCCATCCGCAAACGATTGCGTGGGTGACGACCAATGGGTTGATCCAGTGTCCCGCCTGAAATTGGTATTCCGTCAACCACCGCCAGGTAACACCGGGACACCGCGTGGCACTCAAGAGCGCGAATTAACTTACTGCGGGCATGTTCATTTCGAGCTACAACCAGCAAGCCGGTCGTGCCTTTATCGATGCGGTGGACCAGGCCGGCACGAGGTAATACAGCCAGTTCCGGAAAGTGGTAAAGAATAGCATTGGCCAATGTGCCATCAGGATTACCTGCCCCCGGATGAACAACCACGCCGGCTGGTTTGTCGATGACGAGAATATCGGCATCCTCATAGACCAACTCAAGTGGCAGGTCCTGAGGCTGCCAGGCCACAGGTTCTGGCTGGGGCACCTCGAGGCGAACTGCTTCCCCACCCGACACCCGTTCTCGTCCATGGGGAATCCGTCCGAGCATAGTTATCCGCCCCTGCCGGATCCACAGTTGCAGCTGAGAACGAGAGTAAGGCGGAAATACTGATGCCAGGACTTTGTCCAGTCGTTCCCCTCGCGCCCGATCGGGGATCACCGCATTCATCACTGTCGTGCCATCTTCCATGGGAGCAAGAATCGATTACCTAGTACCTTCACGTCGGCAGTATAATTTATTGAAACGACGACCGAGTCCCTCTAAGCATGCCAAAAACATATAGGTTCGCCCTGATCATCCTCCTGATGACTAGTCTGGTTGGAGGCTGTTCGCTGTTGGAGGACGAAGACGAAACTCTGAACTGGACCGCGGACATGTTTCTGCAGACCGCTCGTGAACAGGCCGAAGGGGAATATTGGGAAGAGGCAATCACCTACTATCGAAAACTACAAGGTAGATTTCCTTACGGCACATTTGCCGAGCAGGCCCAACTTGAAATCGCCTACGTATACTATAAAAGCAACCAGCCCGCATTGGCCATTGCTGAGGCCGGTCGGTTTATTCAAATGCACCCGGTCCATGCCAATGTCGACTATGCATACTATCTCAAAGGTTTAGCTGGCTTTAAGCCTGAGCACGGCCTTCTGAGTGCTATAACAGGCAGTGATCCCAGTGCCCACGATACTGGACCCATACGTGATGCGTTTGATGCCTATCGCGAACTTGTCACACGATTTCCTAACAGTACCTATGCGTCAGATGCTAACAAGAGACTGGTAGAGATCGTTAATGTCCTGGCCATGCACGACGTTCAAATTGCGCGGTATTACCATGCACGCGGTGCTCACGTCGCTGCACTCAACCGCGCTAAACAGGTATTGGAAACCTATCAGACGTCGTCGGCCGTTGAACATGCGCTCGCAGTGATGATAAAAGCCTACAAGGAAATGGGCCTAGCCGAGTTAGGCCACGATGCGGAACGGGTACTTCGTTTGAACTATCCTCACAGCAGCTACCTACCCGAAAATCACTGACACCGGGTCTAACGGAAGCCGGAAGTGATCGGGTAACGTCGGTCTCGGCCAAATGCACGTTGTGTAATTTTCACGCCTGGAGGCGCCTGCCGGCGTTTGTACTCGTTGCGATTAACCAGTCCGATGACTCGATCCACCACTACCGCGTCATAACCAGCTGAGACGATCTGTGCGGGTGACTGATCTTTTTCAATATATGCTTCCAGGATAGGATCCAGCTCATCGTAAGGGGGCAGGCTGTCTTCATCTTTTTGATCTGGCGCCAGTTCAGCAGAAGGGGCTCGTGTGATCACCCTTTCAGGAATCACCGCAGATATTCCATTACGATAGCGTGCCAAGCGGTAGACAAACGTCTTTGGCACATCTTTGATGACCGCGAAACCGCCAGCCATGTCTCCATACAGCGTCGCATAACCTACCGCCATTTCACTCTTATTACCTGTTGTCAGCACCAGGCGGCCTGTCTTGTTAGATATTGCCATCAACAGGTTTCCGCGAATTCGTGCCTGCAGGTTTTCTTCCGTGGCATCAGGTCCATACCCTTCAAACAGTGTCGCAAGTTCGCGATCATAAGCATGAACCACAGACTCGATTTCAATGGTGTGGTGCTCAACTCCCAAAGACATTGCCTCCTGTCGGGCATCGTGAACGCTGATCTCCCGTGTATAACGTGAGGGCATCAGGATAGCCTTCACACGCTCCGGCCCGAGCGCGTCAACAGCAATTGCCATGGTCAGTGCAGAATCGATACCTCCGGACAAACCAAGCACAACACCTTGAAATCCATTTTTCAGGACGTAATCCCTTGTTCCCGTAACCAGCGCCTGGTAGACGCTTTCTTCGGCTTCGGGCAGTTCCGCTGTGTTCTCAGATGCCACACTTTTGAGATCGCCATTGCAATAGGCCACAGATGCCAAATGCTCGACGAAAATCGGGCTCCGCTGTACCACTTCACCAGATCGGTTAACGCTGAACGATCCACCATCGAATACAAGTTCGTCCTGGCCGCCGACAAGATTGACATAAACAATCGGCACTCGGCCGGATTTCGCGCGTTCAGTCACAACCGCGTTTTCCCGTTCAGCCCCTTTGCCTACATAAAACGGAGAAGCATTAAGATTGAGTATGATCTGCGCGCCTGCGGCGATGCTATCCTCAGCCGGTCCGGGGTGCCAGATGTCCTCACAGACAGTGATTGCAGCCGCTACTCCATCAATCAATACCACGCAGGGCGCATCACCGGGCTTGAAGTATCGTTTTTCGTCGAATACGCTGTAGTTAGGGAGCTCCCGCTTGTGATACCTGGCAATGATTTCACCACCATCAATCACCGATGCCGAATTTCGGACAAAACCTCCATCCCTGCAGGGGTGTCCGACCACCACACACACGTCATGAACTGCGTTAGCAATGGCAGCGACACCCGATTCGGCCTTCTTCAGGAAATCCTGACGGAAAAGCAGATCTTCGGGTGGGTAACCCGTGACCGCAAGCTCGGGAAAAACTACAATTCTGCACCCCAACATGTCCCTTGCCTGTTCGCAGGCACTGATAATACGTTGAACATTGCTATCAATATCACCGAGGTGAAAATTAAACTGAGCAAGCCCGATGGGAAGTGTTTTCATTGATCACTGGTCAGAATAATAGTGGTTCAGAGTTCCAGGAACAGCGCCGTGGGTCCGATGATAGTTCTTCCGGGCTGACCCTCACAATACACAAGGGTCTTCAAGAGATTGACTCACACAGTTGGAACCGTGTTGTGCCACACGACGCACCCACCTTGCGTTATGAGTTTCTGCACGCACTGGAGACAAGTGGCGCAGTCTGTGATGATACCGGTTGGTCACCCTGCCACCTCACACTGGCCCAGGGTAACGATCTGGTTGGTGCCGTGCCCTGCTATCTTAAATCTCACTCCTACGGTGAATTTATCTTCGACTGGGCGTGGGCAAGAGCGTACCAGCAATCAGGGCTAGATTACTACCCAAAACTGGTGGTCGCCGTACCATTTACACCGATAACAGGACCAAGACTACTGACTCACCCGAGACAGGACCGCGAATTACTGGCATCCACCCTAGTGCAGGGGCTACGCAGCCTTGGTCAAAAACTCGAAGTTTCTTCTATTCATTGCTTATTCTTAACCGAATCAGACATTCAGTACTTTCAAACACTGGACTTCATTGATCGGACGAGTAACCAGTTTCACTGGCGTAACCAGCAATACCTGAGCTTCGAACACTTTTTACAGTCTTTATCGTCGAAAAAAAGAAAAAATATCAAGCGTGAAAGACGCCGAGTACGCGATACGGGGATCAACCTGTGCTGGCTCCGTGGTGAAGAAATCAGCGAAGAACAGCTGTCGTTCTTTTATACCTGTTATCGCCAAACTATCGAAGAACACGGCTCGTTCCTTTATCTGAACCAGGAATTTTTTGAAACATTGTGCCAAACGATGCCAGCACAGATTCGACTATTACTGGCTCAGCGTGACAGTCGAAACGTCGCGGCTGCATTTTTTATATGTGCTGACAACGCCCTGTATGGCCGTTACTGGGGCTCAGTAGAACTGATTCCGGACCTTCACTTTGAGGTCTGTTATTACACCCCAATTGAGTACTGCATTGAACAGGGATTCTCAATTTTTGAGGCCGGTGCTCAGGGAGAACACAAGCTAAGCAGAGGCCTGATGCCGACGATCACACGGTCAGCGCACTGGCTCAGCCACGCCGGCTTTCACGATGCCATAGAGCGCTATACCCTTGAGGAACAGCAGGAAATCGAACGCTATACCGACATATTGGAACAGCATTCTCCCTTTAAACGCACTTAGTGCACATAAAGTCTGCGAATTTATAGCCTAACTAGCATCAGCTCTGGACTGGCCGAGACGTCGAACACCGACTGAGTTTTTTCGCTAGAATCTAAATCACAATGTCAGGACCCGTTGAACACTATACATTCCCACCTCTCGAAGCGGCTACGCCTGAGGGCCTGCTTGCAGTGGGTGGCGACCTCAGCAGCGGACGATTACTCAGCGCTTACCGCCGGGGGATATTTCCCTGGTACAGCGCCGGCCAACCCATACTGTGGTGGTCACCTGATCCCAGGACTGTACTCTACCCCGGTGCCCTCAAGATCAGTCGCTCTTTGAAGAAAACGCTGCGCCACCGAGGCTACCGCGTTACAAGTGATCAATATTTCAGTGATGTGATTCAGGCCTGTGCAAAACCTAGAGAAAGGAATGACGATAGTGGGACCTGGATTACGCCAGAGATGATCAAAGCCTATACCACGCTTAACGAGTCAGGATATGCTCATTCGCTCGAAGTCTGGGATCAGATGAAACTCGTTGGTGGATTGTATGGCGTTGCAATTGGGCAGGTGTTTTTTGGTGAAAGCATGTTCAGTCACTCAACCGATGCTTCCAAAGTCGCCTTGACAGCACTGGTCAGAATTATCTCTGAAAAGAAATTCCAGCTGATTGACTGCCAGGTACCCTCAGAGCACCTTTTCTCTTTGGGCGCCAGGAATATTCCGCGTGCCAGGTTTTCGGGCCAACTGCAGGCTGCGCTCGCCGTCGAATCGCAGCCTGACACATGGAACTACAGTTTTGACAGTCTGGATCTACTATGACACGTCAACAGTCTGCCCCGGACCTATACAAATCAACACAGCACCGCTGTCCATACCTGTTAGATCGAACAGCGGCGAACCTCCTGGTTGACCCACGCTTCGATGTTACTCCTGCTCTGTATGACAGCCTGATAGACAATGGTTTTCGCCGAAATGGCACGCTTTACTACCGCCCCCACTGCCCGCAATGCGACCAGTGTCGTTCAGTCCGGATTCCTGTACAAGACTTCAAAGTAAACCGCTCGCAACAGCGCGCGATGAAGCGTAACGCTTCTGTGACGACCGAGTTACGAACGGCTAGATTTACCGAGGAACACTTCTCGCTTTACCGACGCTATCAGTCAGATCGTCATACTGGCGACAGCATGGATGACCCGGATCCAGGAAAATACAGACAGTTTTTAATCAATTCAAACATCGATACCTTCATCCTTGAACTGCGAATCGGACGTCGACTGCTGTCGGTATCGGTGATAGATCATGTAGCCAACGGCCTGTCCGCTGTCTACACATTTTATGATCCGGACGAATCTCATCGAAGCCCAGGAGTTTTTACTATTCTGAAACAGATAGAACTTGCCCGAAGCATCGAGTACGACTGGCTTTATCTCGGATACTGGATTAAGGACTGCCAGAAAATGGCGTATAAAGCCTGCTTCCAACCGCTGGAAGCATTTCAACCTGAGACCAATACCTGGATCACCGTCGACTGACCGGGGAGATCGCTATCCACGTGGTCGAAATTCCTTTAATCAAAGACCATAACTTCGCCTATGGCGTCGCTGAACTGGTTACTACAGGTCTTCGCCGTATCACCGCCAGGAACCCAAGTGCGTTCACCTTCCATGGAACAGGTACGTACATACTGGGCGAAGGCGAAGTCGCTGTAATCGACCCGGGACCGAATGATCAAGCTCATATCCAGACCTTGATCGACAGCGTTGCTAACGAGCAGGTTACCCATATTATTGTGACCCATTGTCACCGTGATCACTCACCGGCGGCTGAACCGCTTAAGGCAGCGACTGGTGCACCCACTTATGCCTATGGTCCTCATGGAGGTTCTGCGTCCAACCCTACGGAAAACCTAGAGGAAGGGGTTGATCGTAATTTTGTTCCAGATGTATACGTCCGCGATGGAGAGCGAATTATCGGTAACGGCTGGACACTAGAATGCCTTCACACGCCAGGCCATACCAGCAATCACATGTGCTATGCCTGGAACGAGGGTAACGCTCTTTTTACCGGTGACCATGTTATGGGCTGGTCTACGACCGTGATCGTACCGCCGGACGGCAATATGACAGATTATTTGTCCAGCCTTGATAAACTCTTGACGCGGAATGAAGATTGCTTCTGGCCCACACATGGTGCACCAATCAAGGACCCTCTACCCTATCTTACTGCTTTGATTGAGCACCGCTTACTGCGCGTTGAGACAATTCGCACGCTATTAGAATTAGAAGATCTTCGCATCACCGACATGGTTCCCCAGATGTATCCTGACATTCAGCCCGAACTGCACAGAGCAGCCGGCCTGTCGACCCTGGCTTCCATCCAGCATCTCGAACGACTTGGTGAAGTTCAGCCAATCACAGGAAGCGGCTCCGACACATATTTTAGGTTCTTAAGGTAGCCCTCAACGCCAGGCGACACGGCGGCTACCGCGCCAACGGAAAATAGGCGTAGGTCTTTCGTCGACCTCACCCCGTATAAGCGCTACGGCACGATCCAACATAAACCGGGTGACTCCACGCATCGGCAGATCGTCAAGAGTCGCGACGTTCCACCAGCCTACTTCGACCAGCTCGCCGTCTCCCTGCAATTCGCCGTTGAGGTGACTGGCATCGACGGTGAAGAATCTAGCATGAAAACGAATCTTGCTGAATGATGGCGTTATTGCACGACCCACATAGCGCAGATGCTGGAGATCAGGAACCTGATTAAGCGATCGAATCGCTTCCCATGAGGCCTCCCGGCTACCCTTAAGTTGGCCGGCTACACCGACGACTAATCCAGTCTCTTCCCAAGTCTCCCGAACTGCTGCCATCGCCAAGGCGCGTGCTCGACTTTGTGATTCGCCAATTCCCATCAAGGTGGTATAGGTGGGATCTAGTCCGGTTGCGGGCAATACACGTCCATCACCGGATGAAACTGCGCCCCCCGGAAAAACAAAAACGCCAGGCATGAACCGTGCCGTAGGGCTTCGCCGACCCATCAGCACAAATATCTTTTGTCGTTCCCGCCAAGTTACGATCAGAGAACTCGCGTCTCTGGGTCTGACCACAGGCTCGCCGGCAGCCCGTTTCGGTGGATTACTGGCAGACACAACTTTCTGAGACACAGCGTGCTCCTAAATTGGACGAGATGTCGATTAAACATCGGCAGCACGCTGACAGCTCCCAGATTGATGACTCCAACCAAACCATCCTGGGCCATATGATCAGGTGCGCCCTTACCATCGAAGGCGCATTGTATGCGCCCGAGACCGTGTGCGCCCAGATGATATCGAACTGACCAATAACCCGAATCCAAATCTTGCAACCAAACTTTAATTCGATAATACTCGACATATGGACGAACAACACGCGGTCAATGCCTTATCTGCACTTGCGCAAACCAGTCGTCTGCAAGTGTTCACGCTCCTGGTGCGTAACGGTCCCGCTGGTCTCGCGGCTGGAGATATCGCCCAAAAACTGGCAATCCCTCACAACACGCTTTCCACACATCTGGCCATCCTGACACGTGCTCGCCTATTGGATTCCACACGCTTTGGGCGTTCGATTGTCTACCGCATAGATCCTGAGGGCATTCAACAACTACTCAACCACCTCATTCAGGATTGTTGCAACGGCAAACCAGAACTGTGTGGGCCACTGCTCTTGTCACCATCAGCGCGCCGGCGTACTGCAACCGCCTAGTTGGGTAATGATCCGTAGACAAGGTTGATATGATTTCAACAAGCTCCCATGTGCAATTTCTCCGTACCGGAAACTCTGCGCGCAGCTTTCCCCGTGGCCAGATTCACCCCCCAGCGCTGAATCTGTTGAGAGGCCTGGACCACCCCATTGACCACCTACGCTCAAAGAGTTGGGACGAGTTTGCAGGTCCATCTGCACCCCAGATCGATTTTATTTTCACAGTCTGCGACAACGCCGCAGCTGAAATCTGTCCTATCTGGTCCGGTCAGCCGACGACGGTGCGCTGGGGACTATCAGATCCTGTTGCAGTTGAAGGATCGGATGATGATATTGCACAGGCATTCAGTTTCACCTACCACCTACTGAGCAACCAGATAAGTGCCTTTATTCAGTTAGCCCTCGATTCATTCGACAAAGCTGAACTACTGTCACAGCTTGTAATGATTGACCCAAGTATCGCTCGATCAACACAGGACGCTGTTTAAGTCATGTCACAGTTTGATCTGCGACGACGGCTAGTCTCAGAGACATTAGGCACAGCCATGCTCCTCGCAACCGTAGTGGGGTCCGGAATCATGGCGGAGAATCTTGCTGGCGGCAACGTAGCCATCGCACTTCTAGGAAATACTATTCCCACCGGGGCGATACTGGTCGTACTCATCACGATCTTTGGACCTATATCCGGCGCCCACTTCAACCCTGCGGTCACCCTGTCTTTCCTCCTCCGTCGGAAAATCACCATCGGTGCAGCCATCGCCTACGTTGCAGTGCAGATCATAGGCGCAATAATCGGCACTTGGTCGGCACACCTGATGTTTGCGCAGGAGTTATTTCAGTTGTCCAGTCACGCACGAACGGGAGGTGCCCAGTGGCTTTCTGAAGGAGTGGCAACCTTTGGACTGGTCGCGACAATCCTGGGTACCTTACGGTGGAGACCAGAAGCAGTGGCTTACATGGTCGGCCTGTATATCACCGCAGCTTACTGGTTTACGGCGTCAACATCGTTCGCTAATCCCGCCGTCACAATCGCCCGTAGCCTCACCGATACTTTTAGTGGTATTTATCCTGCACATGCACCGGGGTTCATCGTGGCTCAGCTTGTTGGCGCGGTAGTGGCAACACTCACCATTGGCTGGCTCGCCTCCAGACGATTAGAATCTAGATAGGCCAGATCATTCCAACTTGATGCAGGTCGCACTCAAGCATCTATTCAGTTGGCCATCAATAATCGCAGGCGATTACCAACCCGCTCAGATAGATCGGCCAGGTTTGCAATCCAGAGAATAAGCTGGTGCCAAAAGACCGTTGCGACCCCCAGTTCTGACTCCATCGCGAAAAGCGCTCGTGCAGCGCGATCCAATTCAGCATCCGTTTGACTTTCGAGACGACCCAGTTCCCTAACCATTTCGTCAACGCGAGCGACCTCCCTTTCACCGAATCCAGTTTCAACCAATTCATCCAGTTCATCGATGATCCGTTGACCTTGTTCACAGGCAGACATAACGCTCTGGGCCATCGACAAGACGGGCTCCTTAAGCGATTCCGGTAAATGCATGCCGCGCTGATCAGCCAACTCAGCGATATCTTGAGTAACATCCGCTATCGAATCTTGGTAGTCCAGAATCTCCAACATCGTTCGACGGTCCATTGCCATCATAAAACGCCTGGGCATATGACTGCGAATTTCGTGCTTGAGTTGATCCGCTTCGTGCTCCAGCCGATCGATTTCTGCTCGACGCTCACGAATCGCTTCATCGTCACCCGCTGCCATTGCTTCGAGCAGCGGTATCACCTCTCGCGCGCAGAGTACGGCCACGTGCATGTGTTTCTGTATAGGGCCGATTGGCGATTTTCCGACAAGCTTGTCAATCCACGCCATAATTATCTCCTAGTCTGTTAATAGGCCTTTGAAAAAGAAGTAGAAGAACATTGATAGTCCTGCTGCAATGGGTAGTGTAGCAACCCACGATGCAATGATTTTTCCGACGACACGCATGTCCAGTGCACTGATACCCCGAGCGAGTCCTACACCCAGCACCGCTCCGACCAAGGTATGCGTTGTCGATACCGGTATACCGAGTTGGGAGGCAACTACGATCGTGGTTGCAGCTGCAAGTTGAGCCGCAAAGCCTCGACTCGGCGTGAGTTCTGTAATGCGCTTGCCCACCGTCTCCATAACCCGATAACCCCAGGTAGCAAGGCCAAAAATAATTCCAATACCACCAATTGCCAACATCCAGGGGGAAACGGACGCTTTCCCACCCAAATCCGCGCCACTGACCGCACCGCTTATAGCTGCTAAGGGGCCAATCGCGTTCGCCACATCGTTAGAACCGTGTGCAAATGCGATAGCACAAGCCGTGAGAATCTGAAGCACTACAAATATTTTTTCAACACGACTAAAACGATGTTTTGGATCTTCCGGGCCGAGTTCTACTCGACGTATAAAAAATACACCAACTCCAGCACCAATGAAACCCAATAGAATCGACCCCATCAACGCTTCTGTTAGTTCTAAGTTGAGTTTCAAGGGCTTTAGCCCCTTGAATAACGTCACTAACCCTATGATAAAAAAGACTAAGAAAAAGAAAATGGGGCCAAGTTTTCGAATTTGTGCGACAGGATCTTTTGTATCTAACACCTTGGCTCGGGTAATCTGAAAAATGACAAAAGCAAATACCCCCGCAATCAACGGTGACGTCAACCACGATAAGACAATCTGTCCAATCTTCCCCCAATTGACCACTTCCGGCCCGACGCTGACCACTCCGAATCCAACGATTGCACCCACGATCGCGTGGGTTGTAGAAACTGGCAAACCGAACCGCGTGGCCCCGACCAACAACGTGCCAGCTGCAGCAAGCGAACCCAACATTCCATATATCAGCTGGTCACGATCCACCAACGACACATCCAGCATACCTTTACGCACAGTATCGGTAACCTGCCCACCGGCGAAAAATGCACCAGCAAACTCGAAAATTGCAGCGACGAGGATTGCACCCCAGACTGTAAGGGCACCTGATCCCACACTGGTACCCATCGCGTTAGCAACGTCGTTAGCACCAATCGCCCAGGCCATATAAAGCGCCAAGGCACCAGCAATCCAGAGTGCTATAGGTATTTCAGAGATGAGTTCCATCAGGACTATTCTCGTAACGTACCAAATGAGGATTTACTGAATCTTTCAATCAAGCCTGGGTGAATTTTGCCTTTGACTAGATGAATGGCAACCAAAACTTTTTAATAGTTACACTAGAAATTCTAATAAACCTAAGGAATCATGTGTTTAAGCACGTTCTTGGTTATTCCAATCATACGAGAGGTTACCAACATTAGTAACCCTAGTCAGGAATTTTCTGCTCCAGAGCTACCAGTCGCTTAACCAACTCGTCAAGCTGTCTGAATCGAACCGCACTGCGTCGCCATTCCCGATTTGGCATTAATCCAGTACCGGATGAATACGTGCCAGCTTCGGATATGGAACCCGTCACCATAGCCATACCAGTGAGATGTACGTCGTCGGCAATGGTCACGTGGTCTGCGACACCAACGATACCCGCTAAAGTGCAACGACTACCGATAACGGTACTGCCAGCAATCGCCACACAAGCCGCTATCGCCGTGTGTTCGCCAATAACTACGTTATGTGCGATGTGAACCAGGTTATCGATGACAACCCCGTTCCCAATTTTGGTGTCACCCAAGGCGCCCCGGTCTATAGCTGTGCCAGCGCCGATCTGAACATCGTCTCCCACAATTAACCCTCCAAGCTGTGGAATGCGTGTCCACTGACCATCCTCAAGGCTGTTACCGAAACCGTCGCTGCCCAATACCGTGCCGCTCTGTACGACACACCGCTTCCCGATTTGCACACAGTGACAGACTGTGACATTGGCAGTCAGTCGACTGTCCTGGCCGAGTTGTGCTCCTTGACCGATGACACATCCTGGGCCAAGCACAACGCCTGCGCCCATTTCTACGTCTGCCTCGACAACACAGTTGGCCCCGATAGAGACTAACTCTCCCACAGTCGCGTGATCGGAAATAACCGCGGATGGATGAATTCCAGGTTCCTGCCTGAGTGTGCTGTCCAAAACTCGTGCAACCTGAGCATAAGCTGCGTGGGGATCACCACAGACGATCGCTGCACCATCCCAAACTGAACAATCCTCTTGACGCAGGATCACGGCAGCCGCGTTACAAGCTTGTAGCTGAGACTTGAGTTTTGAGTTTGAAAGAAACGTAATCTCACCCGCCCCGGCGCTCTGCAGCGTTCCCATACCAGTGATTTCGATCTCGCCATCACCCTGGCACTGACCGTCGACAACCGCTGCTAGTTCTTCAAGCTTCACGCTGACGTTACCGTTACTCCGTTTGTTTATTAATCAGTCGCCGTAAATCAAAAAATACTTTAACCCGCCTTTGCTTGCTAACCACAGATTATAGGGTTGCACTTGCACCTGCGTCACGGACCAGCAAATAAGCTGAACTGTACGTTTATAACGATTGAGTCGCTGGAGACACTTAAGGGCCAGGCGAATGTGGAACACCCAAAGTCCAACATTTAGCTTCGGCGGCTCTTTTGATGAACTGCATCGACCATAACCCTGACGTGATCCGGATTGACACCTGGCGTAATTCCGTGACCTAGGTTGAACACGTGACCGTGGCCCACACCAAAATCATCCAGCACACTCTCGACAGCACGTTCGATGACCTCCGGTCTTGCATAGAGTACGGCTGGATCCAAATTACCCTGCAGCGCCACCTGTTCACCGACCGCGTTCCGGGCTACAGCGAGCGACGTCGTCCAATCACACCCGAGCGCATCACAACCTGAATCCGCCATCTCTTTAAGCCACTGACCCCCACCCTTGGTAAACAGAATCACAGGAATATGCCGGGTCAACTCATCGCTTTTAAGCGCTTCAACAATACGACGCATCGCTAACAACGAAAATTCACGGTACTCAGTGTGTGACAAAACGCCGCCCCAAGTATCAAATACCATCAATACGTCTGCACCAGCCCCTACCTGGGCAGCGAGATAACCACTGACCGATTCAGTCAAGATATCCAATAACGCATGTAGGGCGTGTGGCTGCTCATACATCAGTGCTTTAATCCGCGCAAAATCCTGAGTGCTTTGCCCTTCTACCATGTAGGTCGCCAGCGTCCACGGACTGCCGGCAAAGCCAATCAGTGGCACGGATCCATCAAGCTCATGACGAATGATGCGGACCGCCTCAAAGACATAACCCAGATCATCCTCCAGTTCCGGTACCCGCAGGGCATCAATGGCATTTTTAGAATTAATCGGTCGTTCGAAACGGGGACCTTCACCTTCATTGACGCTCAGACCCAACCCCATTGCATCCGGGATAGTGAGAATGTCTGAAAACACAATCGCGGCATCCAGGTCAAAGCGCCTGAGCGGCTGTAAGGTCACCTCGCAAGCGAGTTCAGGCGTCTTACAGAGAGTCAGAAAGTCGCCCGCCTGTTTTCGAGATTCCCGATACTCAGGCAAGTAACGACCAGCTTGACGCATGATCCAAACTGGTGTGCAGTCAACGGGCTTACGCCGTAAGGCACGTAGCAACCTGTCATTGCGCAGTTTAGTCATTCCGTCAACGGGTTACCGTTCTACAAATTTCTTCCTGAATCTGCTCTGCAGCAGCTTTTGGATCGTTTGCATCTCTGATCGGACGACCCACAACCAGGTAATCGGCACCATCCCTTAACGCCTGTTCCGCAGATACTGTACGTTTCTGGTCATCCTGATTGTCGACAGGCCTTATTCCAGGGACCACGACCAGTAGCGTGTTCCCTAATTCACGCCGCAATAGTGCTGCCTCCTGACCTGAAGCGACAACACCAGCGCATCCGTGCGCCACAGCGCGCCGGGCCCGAGACACCACCAACTCTGACACATCGCAGTCAAAACCAAGATCACTCAGATCTCCACGGTCAAGGCTTGTCAGCACAGTGACCGCCAGAATGGCCACATCCTCTGCTGAAGCGGCCGCTGCCTGCATGATTGCATCGTTTCCATGAATCGTGGCAAATGTGATCCCCAATCCATTCAGTTGGCTGACGGCACGGCCGACTGTAGCCGGTACGTCGAAGAATTTCAGATCGACGAACACCTTCTTATCGCGCTCCCTCAACCAGTTAACGAGTGCAAACGCATCGCCACTCATAAAGAGCTCCAGACCGACCTTGTAGAAAACGACGCTGTCATCCAGAACAGTTACCAATTCTTTCGCAGCAGATACCGTGGGCACATCGAGCGCCACGATCAGTCGATCATTGGCTGGAATTATGGGTTGCAGAGTCATAGATCTAATCTGGCAACGACAGGGAACTGTGACCCATTAGGAAGATATCCATTGCCCGCGCTGCCCCACGTCCCTCATTGATTGCCCAGACCACCAGAGACTGACCCCGACGACAGTCGCCTGCGGCATACACACCAGGCATACCTGTTGCATAACTGCCGTGCTCAGCCCGATAGGTACTGCGGTCGGTATAGGTTAGCCACTTCGCATCTTCAATATTAGTTGACTGCGTTAACGGATCAGAAATTCCATGTTCAGGGCCAAGAAAGCCGAGAGACAACAAGACCAGATCACAGTCCCAGATCGTGTCCGAACCCGGAACCAAACTGAAAGGTGCGTTGTCAGCTGGCTGAGACCAATCCACCTGGATGGTCTTGATGCCTGAAACACTGCCCTTCCCATTGTCGATAAATTCTGTTGAAAGCAACGCAAAACGCCTGGGGTCCTCGCCAAACCGATTCGCCGATTCTTCGTGGGCGTATTCTGTACGATAAATCAGAGGCCACTGGGGCCAGGGATTCCCCGCAGTCCGTTCATCGGTCGGTTTAGACAACAGTTCAAAATTGATCATACTCCGACAGCCGTGTCGAAGCGCGGTACCGATGCAGTCTGCGCCGGTATCACCCCCCCCAACTACGATCACTCGCTGGTCCTTGGCTGATAATTCCGTGGCCCGGTGATGTCCATAGTTGAGCAGACTACGGGTACTTCGTGTCAGATAATCCATCGCGAAATGAATGCCTGATAACTCACGTCCTGGTATCTGAAGATCGCGAGGTACGGTCGCCCCGGTCGCGAGCAACACGGCATCATGCCGACTGACCAGTTCCCGACTGTCCAGCTGTGACATACCGATGCCACCCTCGGTCATAATCGATACCATGTGACCGGCTGAATAATCTTCGGGCTGACCCACATTAATTCCAGTCAAAAACTCAATACCTTCTGCTTGTAGTAGGTCTACACGTCGATCGACCACTGATTTGGACAGTTTCATATTGGGAATGCCATACATCAGCAGACCACCAATACGGTCAGCACGTTCGTAAACCGTTACAGTGTGTCCAGCCTTGTTCAGTTGATCAGCCGCGGCAAGACCAGCCGGACCTGAGCCCACGATACCGACAGTTTTACCGGTTCTTGTCGACGGCGGCTTCGGTACGATCCAGCCCTCTTCAAATCCACGATCAACAATCGCATTTTCAATATTCTTGATTGTGACTGCTGGCTCGATAATTCCAAGCACACACGCGCCTTCACATGGTGCGGGACACACCCTACCGGTGAATTCAGGGAAGTTGTTGGTCTGGTGGAGGCGGTCCAGCGCAGCACGCCAGTTCCCTTGATAAACCTGGTCGTTCCACTCCGGTATCAAATTGTCGATCGGGCAGCCGTCAGCAGACTGGCAAAACGGCACACCGCAATCCATGCACCTTGATCCCTGCGACTGCAGATGCTCATCTTCGCCAGGGGTAAGGATCTCTTCAAAATCGTGCAGACGTTCTGCAGGCGGTCGGTACGGCACCACTTCCCGGACAATTTCCTTAAATGCTGTCGGTTTTCCCATTTCAAGACACCAGAATTTGTGGACCTAACGAATGACCTGAGTCAGAGATTGACCTAGGTCAGTCTAGGCCTGAGGGCTGACTGGGCTACGAGCAGAAACACCCGGCGACACACTTTGTGCCTGTTCAAGAAATCTCTTGTAGTCGCTCGGCATCACTTTGACGAACTGCTGCTTCATTGGCTCTCGACCCTGTGAGAGCAGTCTGGCCGCAACATCCGACCCGGTGTAACGATGATGTAATTGAATCATTTCCTCCAGTTCGTCGAGATCGAAATCTGAAAGGTTCTCCAAACCGACCATGTCGAGATTACAGTTGGCCTTTAAACTACGGCGATCGGGTGCCCATACATAAGCTATACCACCGGACATACCTGCTGCGAAATTTCTGCCGACCGAACCCAAAACAGCGACGCGACCACCCGTCATGTATTCGCATCCATGATCGCCGACACCTTCCACAACAGCCATCGCACCACTGTTGCGGATACAGAAACGCTCGGCGGCTTTGCCTCTGAAGAATGCCTTTCCACTCGTCGCACCGTACAGACAGACATTCCCAACAATAATATTGTCCTCGGCAGAAAACCCAGTGCCAGCCGGCGGCGACACGACGATCCGACCGCCCGAAAGACCCTTGCCGACATAATCATTCGCATCACCCTTGAGATCAATTGTGACACCGTTTGCGAGCCACGCACCGAGACTCTGTCCAGCCGAGCCAGCCAGTCGGATCACAATGGTGTCATCGGGTAGACCCTGCTCACCCCACTTCTTCACCACTTCATGACTGAGAGTCGTACCGACGGTACGATTGGTGTTGGCCACTGGAAGTTCGATCTGTACAGCGTCTCCGGTCTGCAAAGCTTTTTTGCACATAGGAAGTAGTTGTACTTTATCAAGGCTAGCATCCAAACCATGATCTTGTTCGATTTGGCAGAATACACCCGTGTCAGCACTGGGCTTGAGTGCCGGCATCAATACCGGTGAAAGATCAATACCGTCGGCTTTCCAGTGGTCGACTGCTTCCTTGGTGTCGAGCAGGTCGACCCGGCCGATCAGTTCGTTAAAGGTTCGAATCCCCAGTTGTGCCATGTAACCCCGTGCTTCTTCTGCCACCATAAAAAGGTAATTCACGACATGTTCGGGCAGGCCTTCAAAATTTTTACGCAACACCGGATCCTGCGTTGCAATCCCTACCGGACAGGTATTCAGATGGCACTTTCGCATCATGATACAACCGAGCGTGATCAGTGGCGCTGTTGAAAATCCGATTTCCTCGGCACCGAGCAATGCGCCAATCACCACGTCACGGCCAGTTTTCATACCGCCATCTGTCTGCAGTACGACACGGCTGCGAAGATCGTTCATCACCAGGGTCTGGTGGGTCTCCGCAATCCCCAGTTCCCAGGGCAATCCGGCGTGCTTAATGCTGGTCAGTGGTGAGGCACCTGTACCCCCGGCGTCACCTGCGATCAGAATATGATCAGCGTGTGCCTTGACAACTCCCGCTGCAACCGTTCCCACGCCGACTTCAGACACCAGCTTGACACTGACCCTTGCCAACGGATTGGCATTTTTCAGGTCGTAGATCAACTGTGCTAGATCCTCGATAGAATAAATATCGTGATGCGGTGGCGGACTGATCAAACCGACACCGGGTGTTGAATACCTTATCCGGGCGATTTGTTCATCGACCTTGTTACCTGGCAGTTCTCCCCCTTCTCCTGGCTTGGCCCCTTGCGAAATTTTAATCTGCAGTTCATCTGCATTGGTGAGATACCACGCCGTTACCCCAAACCGACCTGAAGCTACTTGTTTTATCGCCGAACGTTTTGAATCACCGTTGGACTGAGTTTTGAAGCGCTCGGGAGACTCCCCCCCTTCACCGGTATTACTCTTTCCTCCTACCCGGTTCATCGCAATAGCCAGTGTCTCGTGTGCTTCGCTGGAGATGGAACCAAGACTCATCGCACCGGTACAGAACCGACGCAAAATATCAGCAGCTGGCTCGACTTCCGAAATCTCCACCGGCCTGGGCGAGGATTTGAGTTCCATCAGGCCCCGAAGCGTGTAACGGCCCCGGGCTTCATTATTGACTTGCTGGGAAAATCGATCGTACGCCGTTCTGTCATTGGCACGCGCAGCCTGCTGGACATCGGCGATTGTCTGCGGATCCCAACCGTGTTTGCCGCCTCCGGCCCGCCAGTGAAATTCTCCAGGATTAGGCAGTACCGAGGATTGGAATTCTATATTTTCAGCATAGGCAAGCTCGTGACGGCGAAACAGTTCCTGTGCCAGAACGTCAAACCCAATCCCCTCCACACGACTCGCAGTGTCTGTGAATGCATAATTTACAACGTCTGTCGCGAGCCCGACTGCTTCGAATATTTGCGCACCTTTGTACGACTGAAGTGTAGAAATACCCATCTTGCCCATTACCTTGAACAACCCTTTTGCAACACCTTTGCGGTAACTCTTGACCACTTCATCATCGGTGAACTGGGCGGCATCAATACCACCATCACGGCTGACCTGCCACAGTGCCTCGTAAGCTAGGTATGGGTTAATCGCATCTGCGCCATAACCAATGAGGAGGCAATGATGGTGTACTTCCCGGGGTTCCCCGGATTCAATAATCAAGCCGACCCGGGTGCGCTTTGCTGTGCGTACCAGATGCTGATGTACCGTACTGCTTGCTAGCAACATGCTCGGCGCAACACGGTCCGGTCCGACATTACGATCCGAGAGTATCAACAGTTGAAAGCCTTGATCGACTGCATCCTCAGCCTCGCCACAAATCCTCTTGAGTTCTGCCAACAGGCCTTCTTCTCCCGTCGATTCTGAAAAGGTGATATCGATTTCCCGGGACTTCCAATCGCGCTGAGAAATTCTTTTTAGCCTCGACAACTCGGCGTTGGTCAGTATCGGGTGTTCAATCAGAAGACGACTGCAGTGCTGATCTGAGATCTCGAGCAGGTTATGTTCGGGCCCAACGTAGCATGCCAAGGACATGACAATCTCTTCCCGTATAGAGTCGATCGCGGGGTTTGTAACCTGTGCAAAAAGCTGTTTGAAATAATCGTACAGCAGGCGTGGCTGATCACTCAGACAGGCCAGTGCAGAATCGTTTCCCATCGACCCGACAGGATCCCGGCCTTCCGTAATCAAGGGAATCAGCATGAAATGCAGGGTTTCTGCGGTATACCCAAATGCTTTCATCCGCGGCAACAGCGTGTCCGAGCACAGCCCAGGCACATCCAGCCCCGGCACAAGATCAGACAGCTGAATTCTTCCAGCCTCTAACCATTGCTGATACGGCCGCTTCTGAGAAAACTCTGATTTCAATTCCTCGTCAGGCACCAGTCGTCCCTGCTCAAAATCGATCAGGAACATTCGTCCGGGTTGAAGCCGCCCTTTTTCTTTGATGTTCTCTGCCGCCACGGGCAACACACCGACCTCACTGGCCATAATGACCCTGTCATCATGGGTTACGTAGTAACGACTCGGTCGAAGCCCGTTACGATCAAGCAAGGCCCCTATATAACGGCCGTCAGTAAAGGCAATGGATGCTGGCCCATCCCAGGGCTCCATCAGAGCTGAATTGAACTCATAGAACGCGCGCTTGTCACGTGACATCGTCTCGTGCTTTTGCCACGCCTCCGGCACCATCATCATGATGGCACCCTGTAAAGTCCGACCCGTCATCAGCAAGAATTCCAGCACATTGTCAAAATTTCCCGAATCAGAACAGTCTGGCTCTACCACGGGAAACACTGACTGGAGGTCAGATCCATACAGCGTGCTGTGCATCATACCTTCACGTGCCCGCATCCAGTTGATGTTGCCGCGAAGCGTGTTGATCTCACCGTTGTGGGCCATGAATCGCCCCGGCTGGGCGCGATCCCAGCTTGGAAATGTATTGGTCGAAAAACGTGAGTGGACCATCGCCAAGTGGCTGGTATAGTCCGGCGCGCTCAGATCTGGGAAATAGTCCATCAACTGCAACGTGCGTAGCATCCCTTTATAGATCATCACCCGGGTCGACAATGAACAGATATAGAACATGTTCGACTGCACCATGGCCGGGTCACTGCGCAAACGATGACTGGCCTGCTTTTGAATTAGATAAAGCTTTCGTTCAAACGCAGCGCGATCAACAACAGACTTTGCGCCAATAAATAATTGTTCTATATAGGGTTCACTCAGTCGCGCCGTGCGACCAATTCCGGCCTCATCAGCACGTGTCGGTACAACACGCCAGCCAATGACTGTTTGACCCTGATCCGTAACAATTGATTCGACGATCTGTTTGCATTTCTCCCTTTCTTCGGTCACCTGCGGTAGAAATATGGTACCGGCACCGTAACTCCCCGTTTCAGGCAGGCGCGCCCCAATGTCCTCCTCAACAACCCGTTGGAGAAACTGGTGTGGTAGCGCGGTTAATATCCCTGCACCATCTCCGCTGTTCTCGTCGGCGCCGCACGCACCGCGGTGATCCATACTTCGCAAAACGGTATAGGCATCATCTATGATCGAATGACTGTAGTGGCCCTTTATATGCGCCACAAAACCGACGCCACAACTGTCGTGTTCAAATTCGGGCCGATAAAGTCCGACGGGTTGTCTGAAGCGGTTATCCATTTACAGTATTCTTTGACGTCATTTGCTCCCCCGGGTCCTGAGGGTCGAAGGCCTCCGAATCCGATGTCTTTGCTGAATCAGTGTCGCCAGACTTCGGCGGACAGGAAGGGGAACAGAATTTATGCAGTGATCACACGATCACACAATTAAGTATAGCTATAGGTTCTAACGGGTTCAAATACGAGAAGGATACACTGCAAAAGTCAGCCTACGACACGATCCATCAAACACACAGACCGGTGCTTTTCTCACACACCTTCTATCTGGTTTTTAGTTGCTAGCAGTGAGTTGCTGAAAAATTTTGTCTCAGCAACCACTTTGTTTATCCGGTCGCGGCACTTTCCAGGACAGTCTTGAGGACATCATCAGGATAATCGGATACGAGCTTGGCCTCGCCAATGGCTTTAAGCAGAACCAGTCGAATTCGACCGGCAACGACTTTTTTGTCTCGGGCCATATTGCGCATGAAATCTGCTACTGTCATCTCTGCCGGGGCACACACAGGCAGGTTGGCACGTCGCAACAACACCCGAATGCGCTCGACGTCCTTCTGTTCCAGCCACCCGAGTCGACAAGACATGTCGGCCGCCAGGGATATCCCCGCAGAGACTGCCTCGCCGTGTAGCCATGTACCGTAGCCAGTTACAGTTTCAATAGCATGTGCAAAGGTGTGGCCCAGATTTAGCAAAGCCCGATCACCTTGCTCGACTTCATCCGTCGCAACCAGTTCGGCCTTATTGCGGCAACACTCAATAATGGTGTGAGAGACAGTATCGCGATCGCACTGACCCAATTTATCAATGTTCTGCTCGAGCCAGGTAAACAATTTCGCATCTCGAATACATCCGTATTTCACCACCTCGGCTATGCCAGCAGATAACTGTCTTGAATCAAGCGTAGAAAGTGTATCGGTATCAGCGATTACACACCTTGGTTGATAGAACGCTCCAATCAGGTTCTTGCCGCGTACATGGTTAACAGCGGTTTTTCCGCCGACTGCCGAGTCAACCTGCGCGAGCAATGTGGTCGGGACTTGGAGATAGTTGATACCTCGCTGGTAACAGGATGCTGCAAATCCTGCGATATCCCCGACCACTCCACCGCCCAACGCAATCAATGTTGTTTCGCGACTGCATGGTGCGGCTACCATCGTATCCAAAAGCTCTGCCAGAGTCGCAAGCGATTTGTGTTCTTCCCCATCGGGCAACACATGACACGTCACGTTAAACCCAGACAACGTGTTAAGAAGATTATCAAGGTACAAAGGCGCAACCGTCTCATCAGTTACAACCATGACTTCATTGGCGTTCACATACTGCTGAAAAAGGTCCTTACGAGATAGCAACCCTGAATCGACGACGATTGGATAGCTTCGTTCGCCGAGTTCTACATTCAGTATTGCCAAAGTTTTCGGACCTCCTCAGCAATTTCCCTGGCTGCGGTCTGGGGCGAACGGCCATCGGTTTCATAGATAACATCTGCCTCCTGCCGATACAGTGGCTCCCGTTCCTCCATCAGTTGCTCGAGGACCTCACGCCGATTTGCACCAGTATTGAGCAGTGGCCGATTCTTGCTGTTTCTAGTGCGATCCATCTGCATATCGATAGAAGCATGGAGATAGACCACAAGCCCATTATGGCGAAGTGCTTTTCGTACGTCTTCACTCAGCACGGCGCCTCCACCAGTTGCCAGAACAATCCCCTTGCGCTCGGCAAGTTCCGTGACCATGCGGATTTCACGATTCCGAAACCCATCCTCGCCTTCTATATCAAATATCGTCGAAATGGTCACACCAGTTCTCTGTTCAATTTCGAAATCAGAGTCAACAAAATCTAGGGTTAGATTTTTTGCCAGTGCCTTACCGATTGTGGTTTTACCCACACCCATAGGCCCAACGAGATAGATGTTTTTTGCATTTGTCATAGGCTTTAGTACATGGCAAATTTGGCTTGCCCGCCGCAATAGTGGGTTATCAAGTACACCGGTTATCAGCCGCCTGTCAGCGCAGGATTAATGATCCTCGGTGTCAAAAAGATCAAAAGCTCCCTGCGATTATCAAGGATTCCTGTCTTCTTGAAAAGTTTCCCCACTAGAGGCAGGTCTCCCAGCAACGGAACTTTGCTAAGTGTTTTCGACGATTGCTGTTCATAAATACCCCCTATGACAACGGTTTCTCCATTCTCAAGCAGTACCTGTGTTTTAACCTGCAGGGTGTTTATGTTCTCTTCGGTTGGCGAGACAAAAGAGTCCTTAGTGACAAAAACGTCGAGGATTACATGATCATCTGGAGTAATCTGAGGAGTCACCGTTAAACTGAGTACAGCCTTTTTAGTCACAACACCACCTTCACCCTGGGTACTCGTGGTAAAAATTCGCTCCTGACCCTGTTCGATATGTGCTTCCTGTTTATCGGCAGTCAGTAATCGAGGGTTGGCCACAATTTTTCCGTTGCCTTCTGCTTCTAAAGCTGAAATCTCAAGGTCAATTAATGCCGCCCAACCTGCACCTGCCTTGGCAAGGGTTACAGCATATGATGCTGGTGAATCACCGTTGATCCCTGTAGCCGGCAAGTTGACACTGAGAGAACCATCACCTGAAGCGCTGATGCCATCCGTTCTCACGGTAGCGGTGTTTGACAAAGATCCCGATCCTATAATTGAACCAACACTGTCGTTGATGCTCGTTAACCCTAGTTTTGCACCAATATTTCTACTGAAATCTTCGTTGGCTATGACGATACGAGTTTCGATTAACACCTGTTTCACCGGTCGATCCAACTCGGATATGAGTTTTCTAACCTCTAGAACCTTGCCAGCCATGTCCTGAATCAACAGGGTGTTCGTCCGCGCATCAACCGTGACACTTCCACGATCTGACAACAGGCTATTGGTCTCAGTCTGTACCTCGGCGATAGATACACTACCGAACATGGAAGGCTGGACATTTGGACCGACCGCCCGTACAGATTTAAGCAATTCGGCAATGTCCTCAGCACGAGCATAATTGATCTGAATCAGATCGGAGATCAGTGGTTCGAGTTCTGTCATCTGGAGTGACGATTCAAGTACAAGTCTTTCCTTCGCAGTAATTTCCTCAGCTGGCGCAATCCAGATCACGTTATTTTTCTCTCGCTTCGCCAATCCTTTAATCTGCATGATCGTCTCCAGAGCCTGATCCCAGGGTACGTCTTTCAATCTTAGGGTTAGGTCTCCTGCGACGGAGTCACTGATTACAAAATTAATACCGGTCTCTTCCGCGATAATTTGCAATGCGCCACGCACGGAGATGTTCTGAAAATCAAAACTGATGGGTGAGCCGATATAGCTGTCGTCGTCGGCGGCTTTAGTCTCAGCATCATCAGCACGAGGGGTAACCTCCACCGAGAAAGTCTTGCCAGACTGAAACCCGACGAAATCGTAGGCACCCAGTGCAGACAAGACGATACGAGTCCGCTCGTCTAAAGAAAACGTATCGACAAACTGTACCGGCGTCGCAAAATCGAACACATCTAATCGACGCTCAAGATCATCACCTAATACCGTATTAGCAAAATCGAGCACGATCTTGCCCAACTCCTCACGAACCATGACCTGTACGTTCTCTCGGTCTAGTCCGATTATTACCCGGCCAGAGCCGTTCGTGCCACGACGAAAATCGACAGTTGTGACGTGGTGAGGATCAGACACCGTCGCCACGCCATCTTGCAACCCTAAACCGGATCTTCCAGACTCCGTCCGTTGGCCGCTAACAACCTGACCTATCAGCAGAATAATTTCACTGTCTGATTGCTGGCTTTCGAACGGCACAGATGAGACCAGATTGACAATAATCCGGGCCCGTTCCTCGGCCCCGATCACAACCACACTGTCTACAGCACCCCGTTTTACTTCCCTAATACGGGGGTTGACGCTGCTCTTGACGCCGAAATAATCCAAGATAATTCGATCTGGCTGACTGGTGCGAAATATCTTTGGTGCAGGAATTTCGCCTTGAGTATCAACACTGACTTGCAGCTGCCCACTGGATAGCACAGTGTATTCAACCGCCACAAGCTCGGGCTCAACCGCAACACTCGCAGCGGGGGCCAGCAATGCAACGAGCAGCAGTGCGTACATTGACAACACCCGGGCCGAATAATTTCGGAATGCCGGTCGAATTCGTTCTATCGGTAGGACATTAATCATTGATTCAGAATTTGTTTTAACTAAAACCACGAATTACGGCTCAGTTACCAATCATAAAGCTCACCGTTCGCTCCTGCCAGCGGCCGTCGGCCCCCTTGATAACTTCTTCCAGTCCTACGCTTCGAGCTTCAAGGTCTATTTCAGTGATCCGACCGTAGTTTTGCCCCAGGTAAGCACCTTTGGCAACCTTGTGTATCATGCCATCTGGCGTCACAACGATAAGTTCGAGTCTACCTTCCAGAATCATGATTCCAGCCAATTGGAGGGCATCCAGGGGAAACCCTTCTAGATGTTCTCTGAGCCGGGTCGGATCAGGCTCCAGCGGATCCGGCTCTGGTTCGGGTTGAGTGTCTGCACTGGATATACTCGGAAATACATTTTCGGGGGAAAATGGGTCCGGTAATGAAGAAGCCGCGTAAGTATAGGCCGGAATCGGTGCGAGCTCTGGAAGCGGCTCCACAGATGGCTGCGTTGACTTGTGCATGTTGAGCACAAACCGCTTGAGATCGATCATTGACCGATCACTAGAGCAGGCCGCCGTCAGCAACAACGTAATACCTAGCAAGACATACCGTGCGGCCTTGAAACAGCGATTCCTCCGCTGGGGTGTCATCGTCAGCTCCTCACCGTCTAACCATCGTCCTGATATCGATAGGTCTGCAACAAGATAGAAGTCACGAGTTGGCCGTCTTTATCCGCAATGATCGACATATCGCCTACGGTCACAATACGGGGAAGTGCTGATAGATGACTGATAAATCCAGCAAGCTGGTGATACGTACCAGACACTTCGACTCGAATGGGCAACAATGCGTAGAATTCGCTCTGAATTTCTTCAAGCGGATCGAATACCAAAAACTCCAGTCCACGTTGTTTGCCCGCCTCGGTAATGTCAATCAGCAGCCTGGGAACTTCGCTACTGTCTGGCAGTTGAGCGACCAACTCGCTAACAAGCGTTTCGATCTCACCCATTTGTTTCTGGTACGCCGGCAAATTAACGACCATTCCCTTCTTTGTCGAGAAGGTATTCTTAAGTTCAGCCTCCTGCTGCACCAGGCGCTCAAAGGTACGGATCTGATCTTTGATCACAAAATGCCAGCCGCCATAAAGTACGGCTGATGCAACAACCAGCGAGACAATCAATGAGAACCATGCCGGCCAAGAAGCCGGTTCATTCAGGTCGATCTGTCTGACTCGGTCCAGCATTATTTAGTCACTCACCATCAGTTCGAAACGACTGGTCTGGGTTTCATCGATTTCACCGATTCTAATAACTTCAAGGTGTGAATCACCGAATGAAACTGAACTATTCAAGTTGAGCATCAACTCAGAGACCCTGGCATTGGATTGAGCAATCCCCTCAAGATTGAAGCTGCCTCGGCTTCTTTTCGCCGATACAAAATATAGACCCTCGGGCAGTGCGCGAACAAGATTATCCAGCGTACGTACGATGCCGACTTTTTCCTGTTGCAATTGGCGGATTATCGTCATCCGGGCCACAAGGGCTTTTTTCCTCTGTTTAATCTGATCAATCTCTTCAAGCTGCGTCTGCACCTTCCGAATCTCGCTAAGCAGATACGCATTCCGACTCCTTTGGAATGAAATTTCTTCACTCTGAGTCCACCATGCCGTAGCAAACACGCTGGCCGCAACGATGCAGATCACTACAATCGCTGTCCATAGTTGTCGCCGCTGGCGCCGGCGTCGCGCCTCTCGCCAGGGCAGCAGGTTGATGCCCTGGTTCATCCTGCCCCCCGCATTGCCAGCCCACAGGCTTTAAGCAACAAAGTCGGCTGAAGCTTAAGCTTTGTTCTGGCTTTGATGTTTTTCCCAAAAAAAGGATTTGCAGTCGCAGTAGGGACACCGGTGTAGTTGCTGATGAGTTCCAGAATTCCATCCAACCGCAGACAACCACCAGTTACAAAAAGAAGGTCAACCGTATCGTACCCCCGCCCTGCCGAGGCAAAAAATTCGAGTGCTCGTGCCGCTTCTTGCGATATTGTGCGTTTAAACGGTTCAAGTAATTGTTCCTGGTCATCTTCAGACAGGTTTCTGGACAACTTCACAGCTTCGGCTTCTTCAAAGCTCATGTCGCAATGGGACTGGATAGACTCGGTAAGCAAACGACCACCAAAAGAATGGTCCCTGTCGTAGATCACCACCCCGTCGACAAATACGTCGAGGTGGGTTGTCACCTCGCCTACATCCAGCAAAGCGACCGCTTTGCCCTGCAGGGACTCAGACAGGGCCGCAGTTACCAGGGGAAACGCCCGTGCTATTGCAAAAGCGTCTACATCGACCACCACGGGTCTCAGGCCTGCTGACTCGACCGCCGATACATAGTCATCTACGATCTCCCGACGGCAGGCTGTAACAGTGACCGAATCCTCCGTCCCTGCCTCCATAGAGGCTAAAACCTGATAATCCAAATACATCTCGTCGACTGAATAAGGCACATTCTGAGCCGCATCGATCATCACCTGCTCTTCGATTTCAAACGCTTTAATCCCTTCAGGAAGCTGGAAGGTTCGTGTGATGACATGTGAAGATGCGATAGCAACGATGGCATTTTTTCGTTTACAGCGCGCCCTCTTTGCTGCACGGCGCAGCGCCGCGCTGACCTGTTCTACGTTGCTGATACCTCTTTCGACCACAGCATTACGGGGCAGCGATTCAACGGCAGCGCAGTTCACACGGTAACCACGTCGTGTTCGCTGGAGTTCCATGACTTTGACAGACGAGGTGCCAATATCCACGCCCACAGCTTCAAGGGGTCTACGCCCGAACAAGGCCATCATTCCTCCAGCGATCTAGATTTACGCGAAGTACGCTGTTGAGCCCCGTGAAGCAACTGATCGACTTGGCTCAAATTCATCGCATATCAACTTAAGCTCTTCAATTCATTGTTCAAACTGTCGACCGGACGCACTGCTCAAGCAACCCTATTGTATCGCTCCAAAGAATCTTCTCAAATGTTCTCCAACACCCTGGTGTTTCAGCTGGCCGGCCCAACGACACGGGCCTAACCGCACCTGAAACCTCAAATCAGCCCACTTCTTCGTCATTAGATGTTCCAACAACCCGGGACGTCTTCTTTGTGGCTTTTTTCGTTGATTTCTTTCCAGCACTAGTTTTCGACTTTTTCTTGGTCGTCTTGCGTTTGCTGACCTTTTTCTTTTTACTCGTGACCTTCTTTTTAGTCTTCTTCCGACCTGACCCGCGTGCTGGGGCTTCGGCAAGGATTCGGCGACAATCGTCTTCGGATAACTTTTCGGGGTCTTGCTCCTTAGGCAATCGAACTCTGACTTTTCCTTCTATCACCTCCGGACCCCAGCGGCCACGCATGATTTTGATGCCGTCATTAAATGTTGCAATCGTCCGCTTCGCATCAGATTCTCGTTTCTTTTCGATTAGCTCACGGCCTCGGTCCAGTTCGATTGAATAGGGGTCATCGTCCTTCTTCAGGGAAGCAGAGGTATTACCGCACCGGACATAAGGACCAAATGGCCCAATAGCGACAGTTATGACTTCTCCGTCTGGGTCCAACCCCAGTTCACGTGGCAAACGCGACGCATTGTCCAGAATCTGCACAACCTGTTCCGTCGTCAGGAGAAAAGGATCGATCTCTGCAGGTAGTGCAGCCGTTCGGGTTCCACATTTCAGATACAAACCAAATCGCCCAGTCTCTAGAGTAATCCTCTCCCCTTCAAACTCACCCACTACCCGGGGAAGAGATAGCAACCATAACGCCCGTTCAAGCGTCAGATCGAAAATCTTCCAACTCTGCGGTATAGACTTGCGGTCTGGTTTCTCGGTTGATGTCTCCTCACCTCGTTGAACGTAGGGCCCGTAAGGTCCAACGCGCCAGGAGATCTGGTCATCGCCAACTGGATCGTTACCAAGCACAAAAACTGGTTTTTCGCTATCCTGGCCTAGCATTTCCTGCAAACGGACCCAAAAGGATTCGATAACGGTAGATCTATCAGCTTCCCCTCTCGCGATTCGATCTAAGTCTTCCTCCATAGTCGCGGTGAATTCATAGTCGACAAAAGTTTTGAAGTTCTCAGTGAGGAAGGCATTGACGGCAAATCCCATCGATGTTGGTAGAAATCGTCGGCGCTCAAGCAATGCATATTCCCGATCCACCAATGTGGACAGAATGGAAGCATACGTCGATGGTCGGCCGATACCCCGGGCTTCAAGTTCTCGGACCAGCGTTGCCTCAGAGTATCGCGCCTTGGGTTCCGTAAAATGCTGCTCAGCTCGAATTTTATTGAGTGAAACTTTCTCCCCTTCGACCAGTGAAGGTAGAACCGTATTTTCTTCATTGTCCTCTTCCTCCCGCCCTTCCTGGTACACGTTCATAAAACCAGGGTCTACCACACGCGACCCTGTTGCTCTGAAGACATCCTGATCACTAGATTGGATTGAAAACTGTACCGTAACCTGACGCAGGGTTGCGGGGATCATCTGGCTTGCAACAGCACGTTGCCACACCAGTTCATAAAGGCGGTATTGATCGGCATTCAGCGCTTGCTTGACCTGGGTTGGAATACGCAGCGCGGACGTTGGCCTGATCGCTTCATGTGCTTCTTGAGCATTTCGGGCTTTACTCTTGTAGAGATTGGTCGACTTAGGCAGATTGTTAACACCATATCGTTGGGATATTAATTCTCGAATCTCAGACACCGCCTCGGCAGCGATATTGACCGAATCGGTCCGCATGTAGGTAATCAGGCCGACTCGGGAGTCTTCGAAGTCGACTCCCTCATACAGTTGCTGAGCCACTCGCATGGTTCGGCGCGCACCAAATCCAAGCTTACGCGATGCTTCCTGTTGCAAGGTAGAGGTTGTGAACGGCGCTGAAGGATTACGGCGCCGGGGTTTTTCTTCAACCGAATCCACCTTCAATGAACCCGCTGCCTCACGTTCCAGACGATCACGTATCGTGGAGGCCACAGTCTCCGCTGTGACCGTAAATTGGCTAACCTTCTGGCCTTCGAGCCACACCAACTTCGCTGTAAATTCGCTTAATGGATCTCCACCCTTAAGGTCGGCTTCAATACTCCAGTATTCACGGGGTACAAATTCGGCGATTTCCTTTTCCCGGTCACATACCAGTCTCAATGCAGGGCTCTGTACACGACCTGCCGATAGGCCACGCTTTATTTTTTTCCATAGCTCCGGAGAGAGGGTATACCCCAGCAGATAGTCAAGAATCCGCCGGGCAAGGTATGCCTCAACCAGCGCATGTGACACCTCTCTTGGCTTGTCGAGTGCTTCACGAATCGCCCGTTTTGTAACTTCATAAAAGACCACTCGGTGAACTGGTTTGTTGTGCAGAATATTGTGCTCAGCCAGAAGCTCCAGGATGTGCCACGATATCGCCTCCCCTTCTCGATCAGGATCTGTTGCCAGGTAGATTTTTTCGGCTTTCTGAGCGGCCTTGCGTATCGCGTCCATCTGTCGCTCGCCGCGTTCATCCTGCTCCCACTCAGGAGAAAATCCGTTGTTAACATCTACGCCACGACCACCGGAATGCACGAGATCGCGCACATGGCCATATGACGCAATGGCACTGAACTCTCGCCCCAGATAGCGCTCCATCGTTCGCGCCTTTGCTGGAGATTCGACAATTATCAGATTCTTCGACATTTCTTGATCACAATCCTGGCGCTAGAATTCGTCTATTTATTCAACAGATCTGAATCACATTGTTCACAATCAGCCCGAATCGTCTCACGACTCTAGGTTCCTCAAATAGCGGCCTTCACAATTACGGATCTTCCCTGCAATCTCCATCCCTATCAGCATGGAACAAACTTTCGCAGCCGTCAAACCGCTACGGACGATAATCTGGTCGACAGATGTCGGGATGTAGTCTATGGCGTCCAGCAGAGTGTCGCGACTGCGGTCAGTCGTCCGTTGGGTTGGCGTGGGTACCGACAAGCTGCCGAAAACCGGCAATTCTTCCTGAATATCCGCAATACTCGCAACCAGCGAGGCACCCTCTTTGATGAGTTGATGGGGGCCTTTAGACAGTGGCGAATAGACCGATCCAGGCACGGCAAACACTTCTCTACCCTGGTCGGCTGCATGTCGCGCTGTAATCAGGCTACCACTTTTCCGGGTCGCCTCCACTACCAGGGTACCCAAAGTCATACCACTGATCAATCGATTACGATAAGGGAAGTGATGACGACGCACGCCTGTCCCCGGTGGGTACTCAGAAAGAAGCAAGCCTGTTTCGCTAATACGTTGCGCCAACCCAAAGTGCTGACGAGGATAAACGATATCCAGCCCACTGGCGCATACCGCTATCGTCGATCCGTAGCTTTCCAGCGCACCCATATGTGCAGCAGCGTCTATACCCGCGGCTAGGCCACTGACAATGACATGGCCTTCGGCAGCCAGCACCTTCGCTATATTCATAGCTGTTTCTCGGCCAATCGGTGTCGGATTTCGGCTACCGACAATAGCGAGCCCTCGGCTGAGCATCAGTGAGCAATCTCCTTGAGCATAAAGCACGACTGGCGGATCGGGAATCTCACGCAAGAGCGGCGGATAAGCCTCATCCGACAGACCGATGATTCGTCGAGTTGGTCTACTGGCCCATAAACGGTCAACCTGAACACCCTTCCAGTCCACCAATTGTCGTAAAGATTTGCAATGTGGCCACCGACTCTCGGTAATGGATTCCAGAACGGACGTTTTTGCAGCCAGTATCTCAGCTGGCTCTGAGAAATGTGAGAGAAGTTTCCGCTTGACCGATTGTGGAAGTTCTAGCCGCGCAAATTCAATCCACATTTCGCTTCGCTCAGACAAAAGACCATCCTTGGGCTTCGTATCCACAAACCGTTACAGGGTGCAAGCCAGCAGACGTGACAACCTACCAGCCATGAACAAACAGACGTCCTGTGTGTTTGCGCGTTTCTAAACATCGCTCGACTACCCTGGGATAGAAATATGATCGTGCAAATTGACTGGCCGACGGGCTCGGATGATTAACGCAAAACTGGCTTTATGAAATACCTTGAAAACCATCACGTGTGCCGAACTGTGCCCGGGCAGCTCAACCGGTCTCGCGGCCACTGAATCGCTGACAGCAACTGAACGAGTAACCTGCAACACATCGCCTGGCTGTACTCCGTCCTCTGTGCCCACAGAAACCGTAACCACTGAAAACAGGCCCGCCTCTCGGACCCCGGTTGCTATCCCGACAATATGACCTTGTACATTCACATCCGGTATTCGTGGGAAGAAATAAGGCAACCTTGCATCCTCCTTCACCGGAACAAGACGGTCGCCTGCCTCGACCTCCAGACGGCTGTAAACCAGTTCCAGAACGCTGATCTCGTCACCTGCGATTAGATTGGCTGTACCAATGCGGGTAACGGAACGACCCAGATACTCACCGCTGTCTGGATCGATGAAACGCTCGCCAAAACGCATCACATAATAATCCCCTGCAGATGAGTACGGCAGATCTCGCGCATAAAACGAGGTGAACTGACCAAGAATTGTCTCACCTTCTGTACCAGCCACCACGTACCCAGAATCCGGCAGCTCTGCCGTCTGTCGGATTTCAGCTGACACCAGAAATGGCTGTATTACATCGGGCGCGATACTAGGTACCGCCCTGTTTTGGTCTACAACGCGCAGCCGTGGACTCATCTTCTCCACCCGCAACACCTTTAGCTGGACACCGGCGTCTCTCTGGCCAAGAACCAGCAAATCGCCTGGGAAGAGCCGCTCGGGATTACTAATCTGCGGATTTCTCTGCAGTAGGTCTGCCCATCTCCAGGGCTCACGGAAAAATCGAGTGGCGATACTCCAGAGACTGTCCCCGGGCTGAACAGTGTAAAGTTGCGGTGCTCCGGGTAACAGATTGGTATCGCTGTAGGCCGGAATTACAGCACCATGCAGAAAAATCACAGATGCCAACCCGACGCAGACAACCCGCCGCGCGCCCAGTCGACCCAGTGCCTTCAGGCCGAACTTCGACATTGAATAATCTAAAGAACGCTTCATAGGCGTTAGAGTCCTATAGGGAATTCCGTTAAAATTCACGTTTAACCATGCAAATCCCAAAACCTGATTACCTAGTCTAGGGTCTAACAGCCCAAATTTCCAAGCGTACTACGTCACAAGATTCGCACCTAAGCCATGGCACTACTTAACATTCTTGTCTACCCGGATTCGCGACTGCGCACAGTCGCAAAACCAGTCGAAGCGGTTGACCACAGCGTAGCCACTCTAGTGGACGACATGGCCCAGACCATGTACTCGGCACCGGGTATCGGACTCGCAGCAACCCAGGTCAATGTTCCAAAACGAGTCATCGTGATGGATCTGTCAGGAAATCGAGACGAGTTGATAGTATTCATCAATCCAATCATCGAAGCTCTAGAGGGTGAAATAGAAACCGAAGAAGGCTGTCTATCCGTTCCTGGGATCGTCGCACCAGTATCACGTTCCGAGAGAATAACAGTCAGCGCTTTAAACCGGGAAGGGAAATCATTTCGACTCGACGCTTCAGAGCTGCTGTCGGTCTGTATCCAGCACGAAGTAGACCATCTCAATGGCAAAGTTTTCGTGGATTACCTGTCTCGCCTGAAACAGAATCGGATTCGCAAGCAACTGTTAAAGGAAGTTCGCGAGAACGAACAACCTAATCCGAAAGATCGAGCAACAGCTTACTAATCCATGTCCTCCGTCTAGAACAGTGTCGCTGCGCGCGATATTTGCAGGCACGCCTGACTTCGCAGCACCGAGTCTTCACGCGCTGCTGCTGGCACCGTTAGATTTACTGGCGGTGTACACCCAGCCGGACCGGCCGGCAGGACGGGGGCGCAAGCTTCGTCCCAGTCCTATCCGGAAAATCGCTGCGGACGCGGGCTTGACGGTAAGACAGCCCACCCTGTTTTCCGAAGAGATTCCTTATCTTGCCGCACTTGAACCCGACCTTCTCATCGTGGTGGCTTATGGCCTGATCCTACCGCAAGCAGTTCTGGACATACCCCGCCATGGCTGCATCAATGTACACGCCTCGCTTCTTCCCCGATGGCGAGGAGCCGCTCCGATCCAACGTGCGATCGAAGCCGGCGACCACGAAACCGGTATCAGCCTGATGAGGATCAATGAACAACTCGACAGCGGCGACATCCTGACACAGGTTTCAACCCAGATCCTGAGCAGCGACACCAGTGGCACCCTGCACCAGCGACTGGCCGATCTGGGTGCGCAGGAGCTGATCAGGCTACTACCAGCGATCGCCAGTGAAACAGCAACGGCACAGGACCATGAAAAAGCCAGCTATGCCAAAAAAATACAAGCCGGAGAGACTTATGTGGACTGGCACAATTCAGCAACCGTACTGGAACGCAAGGTCAGAGCATTCAATCCACGCCCACTGTGCAGAACACGACTGGACAACGGCACTTTGCTCATAAGGCACGCGATTGAGGGTCCAGCAAGCTCGGACGCGCCACCCGGTACGATCATCGAAGCAGGCCCTGATTTTATTCGAGTACAGACCGGCCAAGGTACACTCGATCTGATAGAGGTACAGTCCCCAGGCAGGAAACCGACGTCTGTCGGTGCTTATCTGAATGGCCACCCGATCAGTCCTGGCCAAAACTTCAATCACGAGCCCAAGATCGATGCCAAGTCCTGAAGCTTGCGCAATGGCGGCGAACATTGTGAACGATGTTCTGCACCACGGACACAGCCTTGATTCAACCGCCGCCAAAAGACTCAAACTCCAACCCGCTGAAAATCATTCAGAAATTCGTGAAATTGCCTGGGGCAGTGTTCGCTGGGCCTATCGTTACCGGGGCCTGCTGCAGCAGAAACTTCACAAGCCGATCCGCTCTCAGGACGCGATTCTCGAGAATCTTCTGTTGTGCGCTTTTTATCAGTACGAACACCTTGATGCGCCTGACTACGCCATCACCTCGAGTGCAGTTGAAGCTGCCAGTCTACTCAATCGGAAACACGCAAAAAATCTCGTCAACGGCGTACTGCGCGCGCACCTAAGAAACCCTGCATCCATAGCAACAGGACAAGAAGAAGCACACTATGCAACTCCGATGTGGCTACTGTCTTGTCTGCGCAAAGCCTGGCCAGACGACTGGAACGACATAGTTGACACCTACAACTCGAAACCGCCGTTGACACTGCGAGCAAACGCTCAGCTCACCTCCAGAAGTGACTATATGCTGCGTCTGGTTAAAGCGGGTGTAGACTCGACCGTTTCAAACTTAAGTCCGTGGGCAATCACACTCGCAAAACCCCGTTCTGTTTTGAAAGTACCGGGATTTTCTGACGGGCTTGTATCAGTACAGGATGCAGCAGCACAACTGAGCCCCTGCTTTCTAGGTCCGCTTCAGGGACTACGCATCCTGGATGCCTGTGCAGCGCCGGGGGGTAAGACTGGGCAACTGTATGAACTGGCTACAGATTCGACCTCGATCACGGCCATTGATCTTCCTGGCCGTACCCATCTGATCCACGAGAACATTCAGAGGCTTAAAGGCCACGTAGACATCATCGGTGGCGATGTCACGGAGCCAGACCGGTGGTGGGACGGTACACCCTACGACCGAATCATCCTTGATGCGCCATGCAGCGGCACCGGTGTTATACGTCGGCATCCCGATATCCGGGTACTGCGCCGCCACACCGACATCCCCCGTTTCTCACGCAACCAGCTGAACATGATCCAACAGCTTTGGCCACTCCTTTGTCGTGGCGGCCGTCTACTGTACGTCACTTGTTCAATCCTACCTGCCGAAAATGATGGAGTTATCGAGCGTCTGTTGGAGAATACCAAAGATGCGCACCCGGTTCCCAGCGACTACTCCCTGGGAGAAAGCACTCGATTCGGCCGTCAGTTTTTGCCCTGCGCCGAAGGGGATGGACTGTACTATGCTATTGTGCAAAAGTGCTGATGATCCGGGACAACCCCGCAAAGCTGTGCACTCATCACCTCGGATTCACGCAATGATTATTCACCCGTGATTCAGACAAAGTCGAAGTGGCATCAATGGCTCGCTAACCGGCTAGGTGTGGCACTGATCATCGCGCTGCTCTCCGCATCTGTCTCGGCAGACCTCAGTGTTCTTTCAGGACGCTCGCACACCACTGCCGATATGGTAAAAACCCAAACGACGCTGTTACTGGATCTGGGCCCTGAACCCGCGAAGGCTTTGGTTAACGGTATACCGTTAACGATCAATCTCAATGTGTTACTCGTAAAAGAGTCGGCATGGCCTTGGCGCATCAACGCGGCCGAGTGGCAGTACCCTTTTCGAATTCAGTACCATGCTCTGTGGAATCGGTATACGCTGCTACAGCCGGTCGGGGGAAAGTTCCAGGCGTTTACCAGTCTCTATGAAATGTTGTCCAGCATTAGTCTAGTGACGTTACAGGAACAAATCCCCATCGGGATAAATCAGACTGATCCGCTATCTATACAGGTACAACTTGAGCTTGACAGGCGCCTACTACCGGGCCCATTAAAGCTCGCTGCACTCTTCTTTCCTTCCTGGCAGCTTGATAGCGGCTGGCAACAATGGCAAGTCACTCGATGATCTCGCGCCTACTCGGACCAGGCTTCACACTACTGTTGTCAGCATTCCTGCTGATTGCTTCGGTATTGTTGAGTCGTGCCGCGGGAAATGACGAACTGTTTGGGGATTTCTATTCTGCTCTTATTCTGCTGAATGTCATCGGAATTAGCCTGCTAGCGCTGATGAGCGCATTTCAGATTTGGCGACTGATCGGACAGTTTCGGGCAAAGGTTCTCGGATCCAGGCTTACCCTTCGATTTGTTGGGGCCTTCGCCGTGCTGGCGCTGATCCCACTTGCTGTGGTTTATTACTTCGCTGTGCAGTTTCTCAGCCGTGGAATCGACAGCTGGTTCGATGTGCAGATCGAACAGGCACTCGATGATGCTCTACTTCTGGGCCGCAGTTCACTCGAATCGATCAAGTTGGATGTCGTTGATCAACTGCGTGATGATGCGGACAATATTCAGCGTGCTGAGTCCAATTTTGAAGTCTTTCAGCTTCTAGATGAACTTCGTCAGGCGAATGACTTTGAGGAAATGAGTCTTCATTCGATGTCGGGAGAGATACTTGCCTCCAGCAGCAGGGATTCTATTTCACTAATTCCGGATGTACCCGACGAGCGAGTGATCCGCCAACTCCGCCAGGGTAAGGTCTATTCCGAGATAGAGCCAATTGCCGGTGGGGGACTGCAACTACGCGTAGCCATACGGATGGCTGGACGACAGGTTGGGGAAATTGGTCGTGTTTTGCAGATTCTCAACCCACTACCCCTAAGGTATTCGCGTCTGGCAGAAAGTGTAGAGTCAGCCTCTGCGGAATATGAAAAACTGCAGTATCTGCGCCGCCCGTTGACGTTTAGTTTTGTCCTGACCCTTTCACTCGTAACGCTGATGACACTACTCATCGCATTGTTGATTGCGATCTATCTCGCAAGAAGGCTTGTTGCCCCACTGCGGGACCTTGCTGAAGGCACGCAAGCTGTTGCTCAAGGCGACTATGGCAAACAACTGCCAGTGACAAGTGGAGATGAACTCGGTGTCCTAGTCAGCTCATTCAACCGGATGACTCAGGAAATCAGCAGCGCCCAGACCGCGGTGCGAAATAGTCAATTCGAAGCAGAAAAACAAAGCGCCTATCTTGAAACCGTACTCGCTCACCTGTCAGCCGGTGTCATGTCCTTTGACGGTGCTCGGCAACTCCGTACGCATAACGCCGCTGCCGAGCGCATACTACACACACTGCTCGGCACTTTTGTCGAATCATCCATCGCCGAGATGATCAAAGCTCTGCCAACTGTTGAACCATTGCTGAACATGATAGACCAAGGCATAAGTGATGACGTTTCTGAGTGGCAAAAAGAAATCAGTATAAACTCGCCATTGGGTCAACAAACTCTAGTATGCAGCGGTACAAAGCTTTCTGGCGTGGAAACAGAATCCGGCTGCGTCGTTGTGTTTGATGATGCGACAACGTTGATCAAAGCGCAGCGCGATGCGGCCTGGGGCGAGGTCGCCCGCCGCCTTGCTCATGAAATCAAGAACCCATTGACCCCTATACAGCTTTCTGCTGAACGAATCAGGCGACGGTATCTCGATAAAGTCGAGAAAGACGATCGAGAAATACTGGATCGTGCGACCAGAACAATTACCCAACAAGTTGAATCGATGAAGTCAATGGTCAATGCGTTCTCTGACTATGCACAACCGGTGATCTCGCGACCCAAGCGCCTGGATATCAATACGCTGATTCGGGACATCACAGAACTCCATATCGCTCACTTAACCAGAATCAGGTTCCTGTTTGACCTTGCTGATGATCTGCCGCTGGTCATGACTGACCCTGCCGGGATTCGGCAAGTACTGAATAATCTAATTATCAATGCATCCGATGCGCTGGGTGACAAAGGCGGTGAACTCAAACTGAGGACGCGAATAGACCCCATTAAAGATAATCTTTTGGTACTGGAACTTCAGGATAACGGGCCAGGTTTTCCGGCGGAGTTGTTGGACCGTATTTTTGAACCCTACGTCACCACGAAAACCTCTGGCAGTGGACTGGGGTTACCGATTAGCCGTCGGATAATCGAGGAGAACAGTGGCACCATGCGGGCAGCAAATCTGCCCAAAGGCGGTGCTGTCGTTATAATTCAGCTGCCTGTGACCCCGTCTCAGGGTACCTCGATAGACAAACGACAAGGCAAACGTGAATAATCAAACTGTCCTAGTCGTCGATGATGAGCCCGATATTCGGAGCATCGTCAGCGAAATCCTCGAGGACGAAGGTTATAGGGTGGACTCGGCCGGTGACGGATCTGAGGCACGTGAAAAATTCAATAGTTTTAGTCCTGATCTGGTACTGCTCGATATCTGGATGCCCGATACTGATGGCATCACCCTTCTCACCGAGTGGTGCGCACAAAGTAGTAATCGGCCTCCTGTCATCATGATCTCAGGCCATGGAACGGTAGAAACAGCCGTTGATGCCTTGCGACTCGGGGCATACGATTTTCTCGAAAAACCACTGTCTACTGCCAAACTGCTGGTTACGGTCGAACGTGCGCTTGAAAGCCGGCAATTATCTGCGGAAAACACCCTGCTCAGACGCCAGTTAGAACCGATAACAGAGCTTGTCGGTCACAGCCCGAATATCCAAGAACTCAAACAACAGATTGATCGAATTGCACCGGGCGAAAGCTGGGTACTGGTCCGGGGTGAACCCGGCAGCGGAAAAGGTGTTGTGGTCCGCGCACTGCACCGAGCCAGCCGGCGTAAGGAGCAGGCATTTGTCGAAGTCAACCTCGCTTCAATACCTGGGGAAAACATCGCAATAGAACTTTTCGGCTATGAAGCTGCCGATTCAATACAGGTCGGGCGATTTGACCAGGCCCATGGTGGCACCCTGGTATTGGACGAAATCGGTGACCTAGACCTCGAAATTCAGGCAAAACTGTTAAGCACACTGGAAGAACGCTGGTTCTATCGGATCGGGGGGAAAACACGTGTTGAGTTCGATGTCAGAATCTTCTCCACATCCAACCAGGACATTGAATCAAAGATACGACAAGGCACATTCAGAGAAGATCTATTCTATCGTCTCAATGCCGTTCCAATCGACGTTCCAGCACTGAGAAATCATCGAGAGGACATACCAGACCTGATAAGCTATTACACTAACCAGATCTTGGAATCAGAAAATCTCTCATTCCATCGCTTCTCAACAGCTGCCGTAAATTACCTTCGTAATAGACCGTGGCCGGGCAATATCAGAGAACTGCGTAACTTCATTCATCGACTGCTAATCACCTCAAGCACTGAGGAAATTGACGCAGATGAAACCCGAGAGACCATGGGCAGTGCAGCAACCCCGGTATCCGCCGACACAGTCCCGCAAGTTGTTCCGGACTTCGATCAACCGTTGCGGGAGGCGCGGGAACAGTTTGAGCGCGACTACTTCAATTATCACCTCCTCAGAACAAACGGCAATATGACAGCACTTGCACAACGATGCAGTATGGAACGCACACACCTTTACAGAAAACTCAAAGGCCTGGGTATCAATCCCAAGTCAGCCAAGAATCGAGCTTAAAACAAGCCACTTAGCAATGCATCTAGGCATCGAATGAAGATCATTATCCTCGGCGCAGGTCAGGTCGGCATCTCAACTGCCGAGATCCTCGCTAAAGAAGACAACGATATCACCCTGATCGATAACGTTGCTTCACAAGTGGAAGGCTTGCAGGATCGCCTCGATATCCGAACGATCGTCGGATCAGCATCTCATCCAAGCGTTCTGGAACAGGCTGGAGGCCCAGATGCGGATCTTATTCTCGCCGTCACTGACCAGGATGAAGTCAACATGGCGGCCTGTCAGGTTGCCTATACACTGTTCCGAACCCCCAAAAAGATCGCCCGAATTCGTTCTGTTGAGTATCTGACACACAGAGAGATATTTTCAGACGACTCGATACCGGTAGACGTCATCATCAGCCCGGAACAGTTAATCACACAACATGTACTGCACCTCATTGAGTATCCCGGTGCACTTCAGGTCGTCGATTTTGCTGGGGGAAAGATCAAGCTCGTGGGTCTTAAAGCCTATCATGGGGGCCCTCTGGTGGGCCGCGAACTCCGCACGATTCGTGAAGACTTGCCCACTGTTGAAGCCCGCGTCGCAGCTATCTATCGTCACGACAGACCGATCATCCCCGAAGGGGACACAATTATCGAACCCAATGACGAAGTGTTCATAGTTGCCGCTGCGCCCCACATACCTATTGTCATGAGTGAATTTTGCGCTGTGGAAGCTCCAGGCCAGAACATCATGTTGGTGGGTGCGGGCAAGATCGGTCTACAGCTGGCCAGAACCCTGGAGCAGAACAACTACCAGGTCAAACTGGTAGAACACGGAGCGGAAAGGGCACGCCAGGTTGCAGAACAGTTGGATGCAACCATCGTTCTTCGTGGAGATGCTGCCGATGAGGACCTCATGCTACAGGAAAATATTGATGCTATGGACGTCTTCTGTTCACTCACCAATGATGACGAAGCCAATATCCTTTCGGCTATGCTAGCAAAACGACTGGGTGCTCACCGTACTATGGCGCTGATCAACCGTTCCGCCTACGTCGACCTGATTGAAAGCAGTGTGTTGGATGTCGCTATCTCACCCAGTCTTATTACGGTAGGGTCGCTGCTGACTCACGTCCGGCGTGGTGACACGATTGCTGTACATTCGCTTCGTCGCGGTGCCGCCGAAGCAATAGAAACCATTGCTCACGGCGACGTTACAAGCTCCAGCGTCGTCGGTCGTCGTATAGAGGAAATCTCACTTCCCTCGGGTACTAGGGTCGGTGCTTTGTTGCGGAATCAGGAAGTCATCATTCCCCATCATGACACCGTCATCGAGGCTGAGGATCATGTCATCTTATTCGTGATCGACAAAAAGCATATTCGCGATGTCGAGAGACTATTCCAGGTGAAAGTAACCTTCGTCTAAACCCCAGGATCACGCGAGTGCAACATCAGGCTGTCTTGAAGATCGTAGGGATACTGCTGACACTTTTCAGTACGACACTCCTGCCACCACTTGCAATCAGTATAGTAAACCAAGACGGTAACACGCTGCCTTTTGTCATCTCTTATCTGATTACACTGGCAGCCGGCCTGTTGCTTTGGTGGCCAGTTCGTCGACAGGAAAATGAACCCAGACTGCGTGATGGATTCTTGATCGTGGTCCTATTCTGGTTAGTATTAGCGGGCTTTGGTGCCATTCCCTTTCTACTTTCCGTTGACCCTGTTATGACTCTGCCCGATGCAGTTTTCGAGTCAATGTCCGGGCTGACAACGACCGGAGCAACTGTGCTAACCGGACTGGATTATCTACCGATCTCTCTTTTGTATTACCGACAACAGCTTCAATGGCTCGGTGGTATGGGTATCATCGTGCTGGCCGTAGCAGTGATGCCTATGCTGGGTATTGGAGGGATGCAACTCTACCGAGCCGAGGTGCCAGGCCCTGTTAAGGATAAAAAACTTACCCCCAGAATCAAGGAAACTGCAAAGGCGCTCTGGTACATCTATCTGGGGTTAACTGTTGCCTGTGCGCTCGCTTACTGGTTAGCTGGCATGAGTGCTTTTGATGCCATCGGGCACAGTTTCTCTACCGTAGCGATCGGTGGGTTCTCTACTCATGATCAGAGTATTGGGTTCTTTGACAGTCCCGTCATTGCCGGGATTGCCGTAGTCTTTATGATAGTGGCCGGTATCAATTTTGCACTTCACTTTAGTGTACTGCGCGCGCGGCAGCTTCTGACGTACCTCAAAGATCCAGAAGTCCGGGTATTTCTAGGGATACTATTTTCGATCTCCGTGGTGGCGCTGATTGTCCTGACACTGGCCCATACCTACAACGACCCTGCAGAAACCTTCTGGCACGGAATTTTTCAGGTCGTCTCAATCGCCACTACGACGGGTTATACCACCACCGGATTTCACTGGTGGCCCTCTTTTCTCCCGATCATGCTTATTTTGATAAGCGCCGTTGGGGGTTGTGCAGGCTCGACTGCTGGCGGTATGAAAATCATACGAGCCATCCTCATCTACAAACAGGGCCGTCGCGAGATCGACCAACTGATTCATCCCAACGCTTTGATTCCCATAAAACTTGGGGGAAAACCGGTTCCCGAATCGGTTATCGATGCTGTTTGGGGGTTTTTTGCACTGTACACACTGAGCTATGTGATACTTGCACTGGCGATGACCGCCACCGGAGTCGACCTCGTTACGGCTTTTTCTGCGGTTACAGCCTGTTTGAATAATCTCGGTCCGGGGCTTGGTGCCGTCGCCGAAAACTACGCCGGAATCAGCGCCTCAGGGAAATGGATTCTGTGTGTCAGCATGCTGCTCGGTCGGCTGGAGATTTTCACCCTGTTGGTACTGCTGACGCCCACCTTCTGGCGAGCCTGATTCAACCCACTGAGGGAATACACTGACTGCTGAGTAACGTGTTTATACAACTGGTTCCCCGGCAGAGCATTCCTTTGTACCGTGTTCAATCACATCAAGGACCTGCCGTACCGTGATCTTTTCTATACATCGTCGATGACATCGGTGCCTGAGATAACAACGCTCGCAGGCAACATTTGCACGAATCACCTGTCCTGAAGCGAGTGGGCCTACCCGAGTCTCATCTGTCGGTCCGAACAATGCGATGAGCGGACGCGCCTTAGCCACTGCCAGATGCATTGCGAGGCTGTCGCCGGTTAACACAAGATCCGCCCGACCAATGATTTCAATGAATTCCGGCAGACTCAGTTGACCTGCCAGACAGTTACCCTTTTCAGGTGATAGCGTGCCTGTAGACATTTCCAGGGATGTGCGATCCTCAACACTGCCCGTGAACAAAATGAACCAGTCGTCTGACAGAAGTTCGGCCAGTGACAGAAAATTTGCGATAGGCCAGTTCTTAGTTGGCCAGCGGGTCACGGGACTGAACACCGCAAGTTTTGAACGAGGCCCTGGAAGAGCATCCAATATGCGGTCGACCGCGGTCTGCACCTGTGGCGCGACCTCGACTTCCATCTTGCCTGCTCCCAGCGGGATATTAGCCAGCTCAAGCACGCCTGCCATCTCTGTTATGGCATGCACCGCGGGCTGGCTAAAACGCTCCGCGAACCACCAGCGACCTTTAACCAACCGTCTTCTGGCTCGTGCTCCCCAAAGGAAAATCACTGTCTTCCAACTACCTTGAAGATCCAGTACCAGATCGTACTCGTTCAGGCGTACGGCCTTGAGAGTCTGCATAAACTGTTGAAAGGTCCAACCCGGCCGCCTCCACCAGTCACGTTTGACACCGTAGCGGTCAAAAATAATGAGTTCATCGATATTCGGGTTATGCGTCAAGAGTTCTTGAGCGGCTGTGGACGTCAATACAGTCAGATGGACAGATGGATAGGATTCACGAATTGCACTCAGGGCAGCTGTAGCATGCAGCACATCGCCCAGGGAGGTCTGTTTGATGACCAGAATTTTCAACGTGATTCCAATTAAAAATAGCTCATTTCATACTTCGAAGCTGAATTCAGTCGTAGGGTGACACGTTGTTATCAGGACGTGTCTTGAACCACTTGAACGTCCAAAGCGCCTGTTCGGGCGCCGATCGGATCTCCGCTTCGAACACCGAATTTACCGTTGCTGCGTCTGCCTGCTTATCGCCAAGCGGAAATCCGGATAGTGGCGGCTTGATGTCGAACACGTAGCGACCATTGTCGAGCATACGAGTGAACACGGGCACCACCGCGGCATCGGTCAACTTTGCCAGCCAGCCGACAACCGGTACTGTCGCCGTTGGGATACCAAAAAAAGGGCTAAACAGGGCGTTGGTATCGCCCAGATCTTCATCGGGAATCAAATAAGCGATCCTGCCGCCTTTTATGGCTTTGACCAGTCGACGAAGTCCTTGATCCCGCATCAAAATTATCGCATCGAATCGGCAACGACCTCGCCACAACCGCCATGTCAGCAGCGGATCATGCGCTCTTTTCATCATAGAAACGCCGCAGATCAACCGAGCAATTAGGGCACCCCCCATATCTATCGCAACCGTATGAGGTGTAATCAGCAACACCGGTCGGCCGGCTTTTTCGAGGTCTTTGAGTATGTTCTTTCCAGTCACCGTGCACAGGCTGTCTATTCTGGCAGTCGACCCCCACCACAACACACCATAATCGATGAGCGCCCGCCCATAGAGTCGATAGTGTTGACGGACCAGCCGTTGGCGTTGATCGACAGAAAGATCAGGAAAACACATCTGGACATTAATCTCTGCGATCTTTCGTCGCTTTTCGTTACTGCGGTAAAACACATCACCCAATGCACTGCCCATCTTCAACACCAGACGTCGAGGTAGGATGATACAGACCGCAATCATGAGCATCACGAGCCAGTGGCCCCAGAATCTAGGTGCCAGAAAGGCCAATTCAAAACGCGGCTGGGTCACCGAATGGCTGCTCGCCTGGATGGGTTTAGTCGCTGCTCCGCCGGCGCCCCTTACTGGCCGCAACGCGCATTCGCAACGCATTCAGTTTTATAAATCCCTCTGCATCACGCTGCTGGTAGGCACCGCCATCATCCTCAAATGTTGCAATCGTTTCATCGTACAGGGAATTTTCGGAGCGGCGGCCCAGCACGGTAACGTTTCCTTTGTAAAGTTTCAGTTTGACCTGGCCATTGACGACCTGCTGTGACTGGTCAATCATTGTCTGCATCACCTCACGTTCCGGCGCAAACCAATAGCCGTTGTAGACCAGCTTGGCGTAGCGCGGCATTAATTCATCTTTAAGATGTGCAACCTCACGGTCCAGTGTTATCGATTCGATCGCGCGATGTGCCTTAAGCAAAATGGTGCCGCCTGGAGTTTCGTAACAACCCCGGGATTTCATCCCAACATAACGATTCTCAACCAAATCAGCACGACCTATCCCATGCCGGGCACCAAACGCATTGAGTCTTTCCATCATCGCAGCCGGTGTCAACTTCTCGCCACCGATTGCTACCGGATCACCGTGTTGGAATTCGACCTCAATAGTCTCAGGCTCATTCGGCGCATCCTGGAGCGAAACAGTCCACCGCCAGACAGTGTCAGCAGGCGTAACCCACGGGTCTTCGAGCTCACCACCCTCGTAGGAGATATGGAGAAGATTTGCATCCATGGAATGTGAGAAACGATCATCCACTGGCAGTCCGTGCTGGCGAGCGTAGGCGACCAGGCTGTCACGTGAACCAAGCTCCCATTCTCTCCACGGTGCGATAATTTTTATCTCCGGATTCAAAGCATAGGCACTCAACTCAAATCGGACCTGATCGTTACCTTTGCCTGTCGCACCGTGCGCGATCGCATCTGCGCCTGTGGATTCCGCAATTTTAACCAGCCACTTGGCAATCAGTGGTCTGGCTATGGAGGTACCGAGCATATATTCGCCTTCATAGAGTGCATTGGCACGGAACATCGGGAAAATATAGTCGCGGGCAAACTCTTCACGAACATCCTCAATATATATCTCCCTCACCCCGAGTCCTGCTGCTTTCTCACGTGCGGGTTCGATTTCTTCCTTCTGCCCAAGGTCTGCGGTAAATGTCACTACTTCGCAGTCATACTGATCCTGTAGCCACTTGAGGATGATTGAGGTATCAAGCCCACCAGAATAGGCAAGTACGACCTTTTTGATCTTGTCGCTGGTCACGGTTGGTGGTCCTTAGTAAAACAGCGGGGGATAACACTGGCTAATCGACAGCTGATGTGCCAATTATAACAGCGCGCTACCCACACACTGTCATACGGCAGAAAAAACCCCCAGTGATGGGGGCTTTTTTACAAGCTGGCGCTACGGAGCCGATCAGGTACTCACTGCTGAGTACATCTGCTTTAATGCTCTTTTTTCGATCTGACGGATACGTTCAGCCGATACACCGTACTGTTCTGCAAGAACCCCTAGTGTAGTCTTCTTGCCACTCTCGGCAAGCCAGCGCGATTGAATGATGTCGCGGCTACGCTCGTCGAGGACAGCAAGTGCTGTATCAAGTTGCTGTTGCCTTACCCGTGCCTCGTCTGCTTTGAGCGTCAATGTTCCAGGATCTGCACTGTAGTCGCCCAGAGTTTCAGAAGGTGCCCAGAATGTCTTTTCGTCGTCGTCGGTAGCATCCACATCAAAGGCGATATCAGCACCGGTCATCCGGCCTTCCATTTCTCGCACTGTTGAGGTATCGACATTGAGACCCTCGGCCATGGCATCGATTTCATCCTGCTTCATCCAACCCAGTCTGTTTCGATTTTTCCGCAGGTTAAAGAACAGTTTTCGCTGCGCTTTAGTTGTCGCAACTTTGACCATTCGCCAGTTACGAACCACATATTCATAGATTTCAGCCTTGATCCAATGTACAGCAAAAGAAACCAGTCGCACGTCTCTGCCGGGATCAAAACGTTTCACAGCCTTCATCAGTCCAACGTTACCTTCCTGAATCAGATCGGCAAGCGGTAGACCATAGCCAGTAAATCCTCGGGCAATTGAGGCGACATAGCGAAGATGCGAAAACACCAGCAGGCGCGCTGCTTCAAGATCCTCTCCCTCGCTGTAGCGTCGAGCTAGATCTTTCTCTTTTTGTTCTGAAAGCATGGGGGCTTCGTTGATAGCCTGCAGGTAGCGTGACAATCCCTGGGCAGGTCCAACATCCAATGCAATGGGTAGTGTCTGGGTCATAGCGACTCCAAGTTCATAGGATGTGGCTATTTTAGCACTCTTCTATGCAGAGTGCTAACATAATGTTTTTCAATCTTATTTTCTATTTGCCTAATTTTTCAACTAGATACAGCCACTTACTCAGATAATCTGTTACCTAGCTGAGATGCCTGAGTCTATCCGCCTTCACCGATCAGTGCAGTCACAAACGCTTCAGCGTCAAACGGGCGCAAATCATTAACCGACTCACCGACACCGACAAAGTAAATCGGTAACTGGAATTTCTGCGCCAGTGCCACCAGGACCCCGCCCCGGGCAGTGCCATCGAGCTTAGTCACACACAATCCAGTGACTCCGACCGACGCTGCAAAAGCGCCAACCTGTGCCAGTGCATTCTGACCGGTTGCGGCATCTACGACCAGCAGAGTTTCGTGTGGGGCACTGCCATCCAGACGTTGGATCACCCGATTCATCTTTCGTAACTGTTCCATCAGTTCAGTATTAACGTGCTGCCGACCTGCGGAATCAATAATTAGAACATCGACAGAACGAGCCTGCGCGGAATTCAAGGCGTCGTGGGCAACAGCCGCTGCATCGGCGCCACGCTGTTGAGCGATAACTGGTACAGCAAGCCTCTGACCCCAGACCTGCAACTGTTCTATAGCTGCAGCTCGATAAGTATCACAGGCACCCAACATAACTTTGAGGCCTTGCTGGGTGAACCAGTGTGCGAGTTTGGCCGCAGTTGTTGTCTTACCGACTCCGTTGACCCCGACCATAACCACCACCCATGGTTTAGCTGAGGCTGCAGGAAAATCAAGTGGCCGAACCGAGGGTTGCAAGATCTCCAGCAATTGCATTCTAAGCACCGAATTCAATTGTTCTTTCGTCTCGACTCGAGTGGAAACAGCCTGGCGTCGTAGGGTCGCTACGATCTGAGTACTGACCTCAACACCTAGATCCGCCAGGATGAGCTGATCCGCCAGGTCGTCAAAAGCTGCATCATCGAGCACTGCTGATCCAGGTCCAAACAACCCCGAGAGATTCGCAGCAAGCGATTCCCGTGTCTTTTTGAGACGGGCAAAAAGCCCTCTGGTTTCATCTGACTCAGGCATCAATACTCCACAATACACAACATTGATCATCAACCACTGCTCTATATCGTATCATTGAGCACTGTCGCTGACTCGAACTCACCATGCCTCGGACTAAGAACGCCCCTCTCCAACGTAACCGCGGACGCTTGCGGATCATCGGTGGCCAATGGAAGCGGCATACGTTGTACTTCAAGGGCGGCGCGGATCTTCGTCCAACCCCAGATGCTATTCGCGAAAAACTTTTCAACTGGCTTGCCCCGGTCATAGAAGGTGCGTGTTGTTTGGATTTATTCTGTGGCAGTGGTGCGCTGGGGTTCGAAGCCGCCTCCAGGGGCGCAGCACAGGTCGTATTGGTCGACAATAATCGGCAATGCTACGAGGAAATCAACAAAAACCGTGTGCGCCTGGGTGCGCAGCAGATCAGAGTGTTTTGTGAAGACGCGCTGGAATGGCTGGGAAGCAATAACCAGACATTCGATATTGTCTTTCTGGACCCGCCCTACAACAGCGACCTGGCTCGTCGTTCAATCGCGCGCCTGCAGTCTTACCAACTGGCGCCAGGTACGATGGTGTATGTCGAGACCGAGCGCCACCTGAAACTGACCTATCCCGAACATTGGGAAGAACTGCGCAGTGGTCATGCCGGTCAAGTCAGCTGTCGCCTATTTCAGATCACGTTTAGCGATCAATCCGATCGTTTGATCTGACGATACCGGTGAACTGGGCGCTGTTTACTAAACTTCATGACAGTGAGTGCTGGAACATCAAGCGACGGCACGATCACCGTAGCGTATATCAGTCTCAAAATCGTGGATATTCTCTCGCCTAAATAGCCGTTCCACCATGGGTGCAAAAAACGCAAGTGGTTCGGAGTCATAGTCAGGATCAAAACAGTTCTGGTCATAGAGCTCACAGAATCGAATAGCATCATCGTACCACTGATGATCGCGGTAGCGATCGCGGGCATTCCGATCACCACCCAGATGGTGTGCAAAGTAATACATCTGGAATAGACCGTGATGCTTGACAATCCAGTAAATCTTCTCCGACACGAAAGGACGCAGTACTGCCGCCGCCAATTCGCTGTGGGAAAACGGCGCAACCATGTCACCAATATCATGAACCAGGGCCGCAACCACAACTTCTTCCGGCTCTCCTGCGCGATGTGCACGAGTCGCTGACTGTAGGCAGTGCTCGAGTCGGCTGACCTTGTAACCAGAAATCGAATCATCCAACCGCTTAAGCTGTTCGAGTATCCTGTGCGCCAGAGAGTCGGTAAATTCTGTCTCATACCGGTCCAACAATTCGTATTCCGCACGCGTACCCTGCGCCATACTGGTAAAATTAACCGTCTCCATGATCTCTCTCAAGTGTTCGCTAGCGCGAAGATTAGATTTATAATGACGAACTTACTCTAATCGGCATCAGAAAACCAGAATCTATGACCGCCAGAGCACTTTATCCAGGCACCTTCGATCCCATAACCAACGGGCATATCGACCTTGCTGAACGCGCCAGTCGGATGTTCGAGCATGTGGTTGTCGCGATCGCTGCCAGCACAGCAAAAGGCCCCTTGTTTACTATCGAGGAACGCCTCCAACTGACTCAAAACGTCCTCTCACATATTGATAACGTGAGCGTGTCTAGCTTCTCAGGATTGTTGGTTAATTGTGCAAATGAACACAACACATCGGTGGTGTTGCGAGGACTGCGCGCAGTCTCAGATTTTGAATACGAATTTCAACTTGCAGCGATGAACCGAAGACTCGACCGCAACGTCGAAACCGTCTTTCTGACGCCTTCGGAGCAATACACTTTTGTATCGGCATCCCTGGTGAAGGAAATCGCCTCAATGGGCGGTGACGTGAGTCAGTTCCTCGATCCTGCCGTCAACGAAGCACTGACCCGCAAATTAGCAGCGAAAGAGCCCACCTAACCAATACTCAATCGGTGAATTGTGTACATTTTGTATTGAGACACCTGTTATGACACTGATAATCACAGATGAATGCATCAATTGCGATGTTTGCGAGCCTGAGTGCCCAAATGATGCCATCTACCAGGGAGAAGAAATTTACGAAATCGAACCGTATCACTGTACCGAATGTGTTGGACACTTCGAGGTTCCACAGTGCGTCGAGGTCTGTCCCGTTGAGTGTATTATTGTCGATCCAGAACGTACTGAAAGTAAGGAACTCCTCCTGGCTCGGTATCACATGCTGATGGCCAATAAAGGTACGGCAAACGGCTGAGTCCTAGTCAGTCTGTCGGTAGCACCAAATCTAGAGCGCGCCAAAGATACCAAGTTGCAACCGACCGATAGGGGCGCCATCGTCGACCTGCTCGTTCCAGCTTGTCCGGATCCGGAAGAATCTTAAATCCTCTGAGCTGCTGGTAACCCTTGCGCACACCCAGATCCCCGACCGGCAACACATCAGGTCGGCCCAGATAAAAAATCAGCAGCATCTGTACTGTCCACGGCCCAATTCCTCGGATCTGCGTCAGACGATCAATGATCTCCTGATCAGATAGTCGTTGCAGTTGACGCGTTGTGGGTAGCTCCCGCAAGTGAGCTCTAGCGGCCAGATCTCTTAACGCCAGGCATTTGGAACGCGACAACCCCGCACTCCGAAGTCTATGATCCGACATTTTCAGCAACCGCTCCGGATCGATGCGTCGATTTGGAAACAACGCTAATAAACGCGTGTGAATCGTTGCCGCCGCCTTACCACTCAACTGCTGATAGACAATACTCCGGATCAGATACTCGAAAACGGAACGACTTCGCTTAACCGGCAACTCTAACGTCCCAACCTGCTGAATCAGGCGGTCCATGCCCCGGTCAACATGGCGCAGATGCGCGACCGCAGCCTGCGGGTCAAACTCGTAAGTGGTCGCCATCAAAATTATCTAATTTGATCAGGCCGATTGACCGACGGGACTGATGATCCCAGATATCAATTTCATCGTTGGCCTGTTTGAATTCCAGAAGATCACTACTGTCAAATCGATTGCAGAGTTGCGCTTTGAGCGCCATATTGACGTACTGATGACCTACGATCAGTACGTTGCCGATCTGCTGGCCCAGCCAAGTGACAACGGACTGCAAACGGTAGGCGACATCAATGATACTTTCCCCACCGGGCGCGGGAACACGCATCATGGTTGATCGCCATTGATTATATTTTTCATTTCCCAACAAATCTCGAACATCTTTTTCCTTGCGTCCTTCGTAATCCCCCATGTCGAGTTCGATCAGAGCTAAATTGTCCTGCGCGATCACATGACCTCCTTGAAGCAGTACTTTCGCTGTCTCGACAGCACGAACCAGTGGCGATGTCATTGCGGCGCTAAAGCAAACACCCTGCTCTGCAAGCTTATCCCTGAGATCTTCAGCCTGTTGATATCCAGTTTTGTTCAGCGGCACGTCCGTTGTCGATTGCCACTTCTCAAGGAGATTCCAATCGGTCTGACCGTGCCTGGCAATATAGATTGGCATCGGTTCAGCATAAGGTATTACACGAGCTCACGTAAACAGTAACGCTTGAACAGCAAACAACAGGCGCCAGCAACACAACTCTACCGGTCTGAGTTCCCTAGCCAATGACGTTTGTCCGACAGACCACCATCCAGATCATGGGATGTGTGATCGATTTGTTAGCTCGTGTTGATTGACAATATTTCTTTCTAAAGCTACCCTCTCAAAGAGAATTAATCGATTCAGATACCCTTGATGTTGACCTTCTTTATTGGCCCGTCGCGCCCTCCGTGATGGGTTTTTTTGTGTACCGACCACCCAGCACCATCAGGCCGTGCCTTCTGATCAGGCGCCAAGCAGACGGCCACGTTAGCCATTAAAATGACACCCCTGAAATTCAACGAGACATCAGTACCTGTATTTCCGGTTATCAACTCAAGCTCTCATCATGAATCATCCAAATCAACGAATTCTGTTTCTATTTCCCGGCCAGGGTTCCCAGTACCTTGGAATGGGCCAGGACCTTTATCAGGCATACGACTGTGTACGTCAAACCTATCAGGAAGCTTCAGAGATCCTCGGCTATGACATGGCGGCGTTGTCCTTCGAAGACCCACAAGAACACATCCACCTCACCCGCTATACGCAACCGGTACTCCTGACTCACTCTGTTGCCTGCCTGCGAGTATTCCAGGAACTCCTGGCCAGACCGATTTTGGCTGAAGCGTCCGCCGGACACAGTTTGGGCGAATACACAGCACTGGTTGCTGCCGGGGCGCTGGAATTCAAAACCGCGCTCAACCTTGTCCACCACCGCGGCACGCTGATGGGAAACCATGGCGCTGGAGAAATGGAGGCACTTTCGCTTGGACTCAAAGAAGCTGAGTTGCTGGCAGAAAAACACTTGTGCAGCATTGCTGCCTGTAATCTGCCGGACCAAACTGTTGTGGGTGGCCTTTCCGAAGATCTGGATAATCTAGTCGATGAACTGACTGAACAATTCCCCAACAAACGCAGTTCCCGACTCAAGACGGAAGGCGCATTTCACACCTACTATATGGTTGAAGCAGCGCGTCGATTCCGACTCATCCTCGACAAGGCTCCACTGATATCACCTCAGATTCGTGTGCTCTCAAACTACACAGGCGGGTTTCATGATGACGATCCACTCATCATCAAATCACGCCTGTTCTGGCAGTTGACTAATCCTGTTCGCTGGCACGACAACCTTATCACCGCACTGGGCAGTGGCCTTAATACTTTTGTTGAGTTCGGTGGGGGTATTGGCAAAGGTGATACGCCCGCCGACAAGAAACCCAATCTGGCAGCCATCATCAAAAAAGCCACAAGAAAAGCCGACATGCCTCCGACTTACCATGCAGTGATCAATTGCGACACCCTACTGGAAACCGCCAGTCTATTTTCCGAGTAAATAATTCGGCCAAGATCACAGGGAATTCGATCTACGTCCTGTCGTCACAGTGCGAACGCAATAGCACGCTGAACCAATTCTCATAAATAGAATAGTAGGGTCGATTTTACACGGTACGATGTTGCATCAGTCGACGACGCTTGCGGTCGAGCCATAGCGTTGCGGCAAAAGCAAACACAATCGCCGGTATCACTGCAAGGTTAATAGTCTCCCAGCCAAAGTGGTGGTGCAACAATCCGGACGTCACCGCGGTCATTGCGACGGTACTAAATATGATCAGGTCATTAAAGCCTTGTGTCTTTGCTTTTTCAGCTGGCCGATAAGCATCGGCAAGCAGTGTCGTACCCCCGACAAACAGAAAGTTCCATCCAAGCCCCAACATAATCAGAGCTGACGTGAAGTGAATCAAGGTCGACCCATTGAGATTGATCGTGACACATACCGCTAATAGCAAAGTTCCTGTCACCATAATGCGAGTGACTCCAAAGTGTCGTATCAGGTGCCCCGTAACAAAGGACGGCGCAAACATTGCCAGTATATGCCACATAATTACCGAAGCCGAGTCAGGCAAAAGATAACCACAGCCTTTCATTTCTACCGGCGTTGAAACCATGATCAGATTCATCGAACCGTAAGCAACGGTGGCTCCGATGACTGCAACAAAAAACTCTGGTTGTCTGATAATTTGTAACAGTGGACGGGTAGCTCCCGAACGTTCCTCAATGGTGGGCATAGGGAGTCGGGCGAAGAACAAAAATAACATTGAGATGGCATACAGCCCGACGAGCATGGAATAGCTCCCGGCGTAAGGCACAGTTGCAACCATGTCCCAAGTCCAGATCGCGATTCCAGGACCGATAAATGCGGCCACGATACCCCCGGCCAAGACCCAGGAAATTGCCCGACTACGATATTCAGGTGTCGCAACATCTGAAGCCGCAAACCGGTAGTATTGGCCGAACGCATTGACGACTCCAATCAGCAGAGAGCCAATACAAAAATAGAAGAACCCCCCATCAATGACCCCGGTCGTGATCCCGGTGGTGACAATGATCGCACCGATCACCCCAATCATCAGGCCGACATAAAACCCAGCCCGTCGGCCAATTCGTTTCATTAGCATCGACGCAGGGAAAGTTGCAATCAGAGTGCCCGTAAACATACAGGCCACCGGCAATGTTGCCCACTGGGGATGGGGTGCCAAAATAGCACCTACGAGTGATGCTGTCAGAATAATCAACGAACTCCCAGACATAGTCAGAGCCTGACAGCAGGCAAGAATCAGCACATTTGAACGCATTCGATTTGTTGATTGATTCACGCAACAACCCCTTAATTGTATGAGCAGAAGTTAAATTTATTCTTAAAGCTGGCACAACGGCCGGAGCAGAGCAAAAGAAAACTGAGCCAAGACTGCGACCGCGAATTCTACATGTTACGACGATACTTGCCACCAACTTCAAACAAGGCGTCGGTGATTTGACCAAGCGAACAGACCCGGGCAGCGTGCATTAGTTCAGCAAATACGTTTTGATCTTCCAGTACAGCACGTTGTACGGCTTCAAGTGCCTTTACCGAAGATCCTGCATGTCGTGCATGGAATTCAGCAAGCCGCCTAAGTTGACTTTGCTTTTCTGACTCTGTACCCCGCGCCAGTTCCGTTGTTTCACTATTGTCGGTTTCCGGACCTAAGAACATATTCACACCAACAATCGGATAACTACCATCGTGTTTACGGTGCTCATAGTACAGTGACTCTTCCTGAATCTTGCCTCGCTGATAACCCGTCTCCATGGCACCGAGCACACCACCTCGATCAGTAATTCGGTCGAACTCTGCGAGCACGGCCTCCTCTACCAGGTCAGTCAGTTCCTCGATCACAAAACTGCCCTGACTTGGGTTTTCATTTTTTGCCAGGCCCCATTCCTTGTTGATAACCATCTGTATCGCCAGTGCCCGACGAACTGAGTCTTCGCTGGGCGTGGTCACTGCCTCGTCATTGGCATTGGTGTGCAGACTGTTGCAGTTATCGTAAACTGCAATCAGCGCCTGCAACGTTGTACGAATGTCGTTGAAGCTCATCTCCTGTGCATGAAGAGAGCGTCCTGACGTCTGGATATGGTATTTAAGTCTTTGACTGCGCTCATTCGCCCCATAGCGATCGCGCATCCCAATCGCCCAGATCCGCCTCGCGACACGCCCCATAACCGTGTATTCCGGATCCATGCCATTTGAGAAGAAAAAAGAGAAATTCGGTACAAACTGATCAACACTCATTCCCCGGGCAAGATAGGCCTCTACATAAGTAAATCCGTTGGCCAGTGTCAGCGCGAGCTGAGTAAGCGGGTTCGCACCAGCTTCCGCGATGTGATAACCCGATATCGATACCGAGTAAAAATTACCTATAGAGTTGTCGATAAAATACTGTTGTATATCTCCCATCATTCTTAAACTGAAATCGGTTGAAAAAAGACACGTATTCTGACCTTGATCTTCCTTGAGAATGTCTGCCTGCACGGTGCCACGAACATTCTCAAGGGACCAGGAGAAAAGGTGCCGGTACTCCGATTCGTCCGGCTCTCGGCTATTGTCCGAGCGAAACCGGTCGACCTGCTGGTCAATTGCGGTATTCAGGAAAAAAGCGAGCACCGTTGGTGCAGGTCCGTTGATAGTCATGGAGACGGAAGTCTCCGGGTTACACAGGTCGAAACCATCATACAAAGCCCGCATGTCATCAAGCGTCGCAATGGACACTCCGGAAGTACCGACCTTGCCGTAGATATCTGGCCTTTGCGCAGGATCAGCGCCATATAAAGTCACAGAATCAAACGCCGTAGAAAGTCGCTTCGCCACCGTATCCTTGGACAGGTAGTGAAATCGACGATTCGTTCTGAATGCATCCCCTTCACCGGAAAACATGCGGGTAGGGTCTTCATTTTCCCGCTTGAACGGAAAAACACCCGCGGTAAACGGAAATCGGCCCGGTACGTTTTCCAACATTAACCAGCGGAGAATGTCGCCACGGTCCTGATAGCGTGGCAGACTGACACGGGGAACTTTCGTACCAGACAAAGAGGTGTGCGTCAGTGGCTGACTGATATCCCGGCCTCGAACTGAATAAACCAGAGATGAACCCGAGTAATCCTCGATCAGCTTTGGGAATGCCTGTAACTGTAGTTGAGAATCCTCACTCAGCGCCTTTTCCCGCTCAGCCGCAAGTTGCTGCAGTTCATCAGTATGCTTGCCTTGTTCCCGCAACATCCGGATGCCGGCCTGCAACTGCTGATATTCGCGAGCAACCTGGGCCTGTCGCGCAGCTGTATCCCGGTAAGACCGGACCGCTTCTGCAATTTCAGAAAGGTAACGCTGACGGGATGGAGGCACAATACCGCGTTGATTAGATCCAGTGGATACCACAGGCTCCCGGTCCGGGCGGCGCGCAGGCAGACCTAAAGGTTCGAGCACTGCAAACAACTCGTTATAAAGCGACGTCACGCCCTGATCGTTAAAGTTGGACGCCATCGTGCCATAGACAGGCATCTCATCGAGAGATTGGTCAAACGCTTGCCGGTTACGCTGTGTCTGTTTACGTACATCCCGCAAAGCGTCTTCGGCACCCTTACGATCGAACTTGTTGATCGCAACAAAATCGGCATAGTCCAACATGTCAATCTTCTCAAGCTGAGTTGCAGCACCAAATTCTGGTGTCATCACGTAGAGCGAGCAGTCAACCAGCGGTACGATCCCGGAATCACCTTGGCCGATCCCGGGTGTTTCAACTATCACCAGTCCGAAGCCTGCGCGCTTGATTGTTTCAATAATCTCAGGCAGTTGCGGTGGAAGTTCCAGCCCCGAAGTACGCGTTGCCAGAGAACGCATGAAAACCGAAGCACCTTCGATGGCATTCATCCGGATCCGATCCCCTAGAAGGGCCCCACCAGTTTTTCGGCGAGATGGATCTATCGCCAATATTGCAATTCTGAGTGAATCACCGAATTCAAACCGTAATCTCAGGATAAGCTCATCTGTCAGTGACGACTTACCAGACCCACCAGTTCCGGTAATTCCAAGTACCGGGACAGAAATTTTTTTCTCACTAGCAGCAGTACGTAATCCGTCAATAAACGATGCGGGTGCAGTCTCGTTTTCAAGTGCCGTAATCACTCTTGCAAGATCTTCAACCGATACGCCGTCCAGCTGATCGACGTCTTGAATTGTCTGTGTCGCGGGGTAGAAATGGGCCCGTTCGATCATGTCATCGATCATGCCCTGTAGGCCCAATGCGTGTCCGTCCTGAGGCGAATAAATCCGACACACGCCGTAATCCTGAAGTTCCTGAATCTCAACAGGAACAATCACCCCACCGCCACCGCCGAATACCCGAATATCTGCACGCCCCCGCTGTGTCAGCATGTCAATCATGTACTTAAAAAACTCGGTGTGGCCACCCTGGTAGGAACTGACAGCGATGCCCTGTGCATCTTCTTCTACAGCGGCATCAACTATTTCCTGCACCGACCGGTTGTGCCCCAGGTGGATGACTTCCACGCCGGAGGACTGAAGGATCCGCCGCATGACGTTGATCGACGCGTCATGGCCATCAAACAAGCTTGCTGCGGTGATGAATCGGACGCGGTAATCCGGTTCAGGCAACGGCGCCAGTGGTCGTTCCGAAGTAACAGCAGTCTGGCTCATGAGCATTGGGATGGACGAGTGTGAGAAGGCTGATTATTTTAATTTCCGTTTACGTAAACGTCAATTAAAGCTATACTCTAAACATGCTTTTAGTGAGCGAAAAAGCGCAACAGGGCGACCCTGCCCAAGAGCAATTCTCAATATCCGAACTTTCCCAGGAATTCGATGTCACCACACGTGCCATCCGATTTTATGAAGACGAAGGATTACTCGAGCCACACCGTCAAGGGCGGCAGCGTGTCTACTCCAGCAGGGACCGTGTACGCCTCAAACTGATTCTGCGCGGGAAGCGATTGGGCTTCTCGCTCAGTGAGATCGGCGACATCATCGATATGTACGACTCAGAACCTGGTGAAGTGGGGCAATTACAGTATTTCATCGAAAAAATCAGTGTTCGACGAAAAACGCTTAAGCAGCAGCGGAACGATATCGAAGTTACCCTTAAGGAACTGGACGGCATCGAAAAACAATGCCGAAAGTCCATGACTCACCTGGACTAACCGTAACAACGAACCTGCCGGTGTTACGGTCTCTAGGCTCCAACCTGATCAGAATTCCTGATTCGTTGCAGCCGACAGGCCAATGTGGCTAAAACAATCACAGCCAAAATACTAATCATGTCCAGCACAGGCACTCGTGTACTACTCGTTCTGGCTTCGCTTGTGATCGTGATTGCGGGTCTTAAAGCCGCCAGTACCATTATTGTTCCGCTGCTAATGGCCCTGTTCATCGCCATAATTACAACACCGTTCATGCTATGGCTGACTGGCAAAGGCGTGCCCAAATGGGCTGCGCTGGGTCTCATTCTACTCGTGCTCGCAGGTTTCATCCTGACTGTCGGTTCACTAATCAGTTCGTCCGTAGACCAGTTCAGCGCTCTACTCCCCGCCTATGAAAGCAAGCTGCGTACTACCATAACGCTGCTGAGTGACTGGGCCGCCCGCCATAGCCTAACGGGATTCACCGGTGGCGAGTTCACGGTTGTTGATCCCAAGGCAGCTGCCCAGATTATCGGTGGATTGGTCGGCAGCCTCGGCAGAATCGTGGGTGACAGCTTGCTGATTTTTTTCACCGTCATGTTTCTTTTGGTCGAAGCATCCACGATACCCAACAAGATCCGCGCAATCCTCTCCGACCCCGATACCACCCTGGAAAGGCTGTCTGAGTTCCTGAACGCTGTGAAGCAATACCTGGTGATCAAATCTCTGACCAGCCTGATTACAGGGGTGGTCGTCACCGCGTGGCTCTTTTTCCTAGGTGTCGATTTTGCTGTGCTCTGGGGCTCGATTGCCTTTTTTATGAATTTTGTACCTTTTGTTGGCTCAATCATCGCTGCGGTCCCGGTGGTGTTCCTGGCCTTTCTCGATGCAGGCGTACAAGACGCACTGCTGGTGGCCGCCGGTTTCCTTGCGATCAACCTTGTGGTGGGTAACCTGATAGAACCCCGCTTCATGGGGCGAGGTCTGGGCCTCTCCACACTGGTTGTGTTCGTGTCACTGCTCTTTTGGGGGTGGGTCTTCGGCCCGGTCGGCATGTTCTTATCAGTACCTTTGACCATGCTGGTAAAAATCGCACTGGAGAGCGATCCCAGGAGCCGCTGGATCGCGATACTGCTGAGTAGCGGAACCCTGCCAAGGCAGTGAACGAGTCAGAAATCTGTCGTCTGCGGAGGTTTGTCCAACTGATAAAGGCCGCCGTTGTGTTAGTATTCCCGCGCCTGATGCTGACTCGATCGGCTCAATGACTGTCTCAGAATCTTCACCACAGACGATCACGGCCCTGAAGGCCCTGTCGCCCCTTGATGGCCGCTACGCCAGCCGTCTGGCTCCCCTCAAAGATTTGTTCAGCGAATTCGGATTGATCAAACAGCGTGTTGAAATTGAAGTGCGCTGGCTTGAACAGCTTGCCCGTACACCGCAAATCCAGGAGGTACCCCCGCTTACTGATGATGCCTGCGCATTCCTCGATCATATTGTTGCTGACTTCTCCGTAACCGACGCAGAACAGGTCAAGGCAATCGAATCCAGAACCAATCATGACGTCAAGGCCGTGGAATATTTTCTCAAGGAAGCTGTTAGCGGTAAGCCGGAGCTTCAAGAAGTCTCTGAGTTCATCCATTTTGCCTGCACATCCGAGGACATCAATAACCTGGCTTATGCTGTTATGCTGGATAAAGGCAGAAACAACATCTTGCTACCGCTGATCGATCAAATGATCCAGGACCTGTCTGAGCTGGCTAGATCAACTGCGGGTCAGCCTATGCTTTCCAGAACCCACGGCCAGACGGCGAGCCCGACTACGCTCGGCAAGGAATTGGCTAACGTAACGGCTCGTTTGCTGACAGCACAACAGAAAATAGCGGACGTGCCGCTGTATGGGAAAATGAATGGTGCTGTCGGTAACTACAATGCGCACCTTGCAGCGTACCCTGATGTCGACTGGCCAGCATTATCACGCAATGTAGTGGAATCGTTCGGCATCCAGAATCAACCGTTGACCACACAGATTGAACCCCATGACTGTATCGCAGAACTGTGCCATGCACTGATGCGCCTCAACCTGATCGTGCTGGATCTCGATCGTGATCTGTGGGGCTATATCTCGCTCGGCTATTTTAGTCAGCGCCTGAAGGATGGTGAAGTTGGCTCCAGCACCATGCCACATAAAGTTAACCCAATAGATTTCGAGAACTCCGAAGGCAACGTTGGTCTTGCAAATGCAATGCTGGGACATCTCGCAGAAAAACTGCCTGTCAGTCGCTGGCAGCGAGACTTAAGTGATTCAACCGTGCTCCGTAATCTTGGCAGTGCACTGGGTTACTCGGTACTCGCACTCGATTCCTCAGAACGGGGCCTCAAGAAACTTCAGGTGAATCCCGATCAACTGCGGGACGATCTGGACAATGCCTGGGAGGTGCTCGCCGAAGCTGTACAGACAGTCATGCGCCGACACGGCATCGCCCAACCCTATGAGCAACTCAAAGTACTGACCCGCGGTCGTAAAAAGATCACCGCTGAGTCACTCAGAGCGTTCATTGATGGTCTGTCTCTACCTGCAGCCGTCAAAGATGAACTAAATCAACTGACACCTGCCCGTTATACTGGTAATGCACAACAAACTGCCGAACAGTTCTTAAGTAACGTTACCCGCAATTGATGGCTGCAGCTGATACACCGCACTGAACATGAGCGGTATCCGATTGTCGAAACTGATGGCCGAACGTGGACTGTGTTCACGCCGGGAGGCAGACCGCCTGATCGAAAAGGGCCAGGTTCTTGTTAATGGCCAAGTCGTCGACCGCCTAGGCTCTCGATTCGATCCAACCGTCTGCATTGCTTTAACGCCAGAAATTCAGAGAGAACGCCTGCGTCTTGTGACCGTACTGCTCAACAAACCGCCAGGCGTGGTTTCGAACCAGCCGGAAAAAGGCTACCCGGAAGCCGCTTCGCTGATTACCCGGGGAAATCTTCAGCGTCTTGCGGGCCAGACGCCCCGAGAGCTTCCTTCCGTAAGAACCCTGCACGTTGCTGGGCGACTTGACATTGATTCCAGTGGTCTGCTCATCCTAACTCAGGATGGCCAAGTTGCACGGCAACTCATCAGTCCAAATTCAGTCATCGAAAAAGAATATGTCGTCCGCTTGACCGAACGGGTACCCACTGCCGCGCTCGCCCGGATGCGCGGAGAACTGACACTGGACGGACGTCTTCTGAAACCGGTCCAGATCACACAGACAGACGATCGGACCCTGCATTTAGTACTTCAGGAAGGACGCAAAAGACAGATACGGCGAATGTGCGACCTCGCCGGACTTCGGGTTCATTCTTTGGTTCGGGTGCGCATAGGTCGGGTTGGTCTTGGAGATTTATCCCGCGGGAGATGGCGCTACCTTGATTCCGACGAGGTGTTCTGAGCTGTGGACAGCTATCGCTTACTGCGCCCCCTGCTGTTCCGGTTGCCGCCGGAGACCAGCCACCGGCTCACACTGAACGCCCTGAGTTTGGCTGGGCGAATTCATCCGCTTGACCAGTTCCTCGCTGATGCGGTCCGTGGACGATTGCCCCAGCACCCGACCACAGTGATGGGTATCCCGTTTCCTAACCCGGTGGGCGTCGCCGCTGGGCTAGACAAACATGCTACCGCTGTTGATGGACTCAGCGCCCTGGGTTTCGGTTTTGTCGAGCTGGGCACTGTGACGCCACTCGCTCAACCGGGCAATCCCAGACCTCGATTGTTTCGTCTGAGTACGATCAATGGCGTGATCAACCGCAATGGCTTCAACAGCGTCGGGCTCAACCAATTCCTATCAAACCTGGCCCGCAGTCGTCACACCGTTCGCCTCGGGATTAATATCGGCAAAAATGCCGCCACACCGCTAGAACATGCTGAACACGACTATTTGACCGCGCTGCGCGCGGTGTATGGCGTCGCCGACTACATCGCAATAAATATCTCATCACCCAATACCCCGGGTCTGCGCGACTTACAAGGCGAAGTCGCACTCGAGAATCTTCTGAGCAAACTCAAGGACGAACAATCCAGACTGTCAGACAACCACGGGTACTACACGCCTTTGGCCGTCAAAATCTCCCCAGACATAGATCAGATAGATATCGACCGGATCGCCGAATCACTCGCTCGCTACGAGTTAGACGCGGTCATCGCCACAAATACAACAGTCAGCCGACCCGGGGTATCTGTCCAGGCAGCCCAATCAATAGAACAAGGGGGCTTAAGTGGTGAGCCGCTGAACGAAATGTCCAGCCGCGTAATCGCAAGACTGGCCAGCGCACTGGGCAGTACACTGCCGATCATTGGTGTCGGCGGAATCATGAACGCCACCGACGCCTGGGAAAAGTTCACCGCCGGCGCGAGCCTGATACAACTGTATACCGGGCTTATCTATCGCGGACCCAGACTGCTGGGTGATATTCTGACCGACATCGATCAACGGATCTCTATCGCCCAGGCAGGTTCGCTGACCGAACTACTCGGCCGATAACACCTGAGTCCCTAAAACTCCTGATCTGCCCTCATGCGCTACACGACGAGACCGATCAGTTTTGTTTTGGCTATCCAGGTTCAGATAGTCAGTCGAAAACGTTAGAATCCTGTGCTGAACAAACCATTACTCCATCTGACAACCCTCATCCTATGGTAACCACAGGCCTCAAACTATCAGATCACTGCACCGATGCTGACTAAAAACCCCCCAAGCACCCGAATTGCAGCAGAGCTGAAGACCGGCGAACACATGGAACCCCGCTTTAACCTGGCCGACTATGCGGTCCTGATGAAACCGCGTGTGATGTCACTGGTGGTGTTTACGGCACTGGTCGGATTGTTGCTGGCACCCGGCAGCATTGACCCATGGACAGCAACAGCCGCAATCGTATTTATCGCCCTTGGCGCCGGTGCTGCTGGCGCGATCAATATGTGGTACGACCGAGATATCGATCTACAGATGAGCCGGACAATGAACCGTCCGTTACCTGCTGGACGCATGCGTCCGGGTCCAGCTCTGGTCTTCGGTATCATCATGGGCCTGGCAGCCGTTTCATCCATGGCCTACTACGTGAACCTGGTATCTGCCGCGCTTTTGCTGGTCACGATTCTTTACTATGTTTTTGTTTACACCGTCTGGCTGAAACGCCTGACACCCCAGAACGTCGTCATTGGCGGGGTCTCCGGCGCGCTGCCGCCGGTCGTCGGTTGGGCATCCGTTACGGGTGGTATTGACTCCGGGGCGCTTTCATTGTTTCTCATCATCCTTCTCTGGACACCCCCCCATTCTTGGGCGCTGGCGCTGTATCGGCGCGGAGATTACGAAGCAGCCGGCGTGCCTATGCTGCCGGTGGTCGCTGGGGTACAGGCCACAAAAAGGCAGATGACGTTCTACACTGTGCTGCTTCTGCCGGCGACACTTATTCCCGTTGCGATCGGGATATCCGGCATGGTTTACGCCGTAGTCGCGCTGATCTGCGCGCTTGGATTCGCCTTCCACAGCCGCCGCCTGTGGCTTGCCGCAGACGACGTCATCGTAAATGTTTCCAAATCCAATCCAGCCCGTGGACTGTTCTTTTTTTCCATCCAGTATTTGTTTGCCCTGTTCGTTGCACTGCTCGCTGACCGGCTGTTTTTCCTGCCCGTGTTCTAGACGCGATACCGCGTCACCTGCTGAAGTCAGCGACTGACCCGTACCGGAATACCGTCGGGTGAAAGGTGATCAGGCATCCGCTGAGCCGGGCGCCACGCAACACCGTAGATCACTTCCCAAGACAACGGCAAGGTCCCGTCTTCACCGCGTAATGACTCGTAGGCCTTCTTCAATCTCTGCCCCTGACCGCTGCCACGTAAACCGCGCTGGCGGGATGACAATGCATTTCGAGCACCCGTGGCACGCAGATCCGCGACCAGCGCCTCTAGCGTTCGGTAGGTGAAGGTCAGCATTTCAACATCCATAACCGGCTCACTGAACCCCGACTGCGCCAAAGAATCACCGAGATCGTGCATGTCTGAAAACGCATGCACATGCGGACCCTCATCGACCATCGCCCATGCGGCCGCCAGTTCTCTGAGTGAATCTGGCCCGCAACTTGAAAAAGTAAACAGCCCGCCAGGACGCAGCACACGATACGCTTCAGAAAAAACGATCTGCGTATCGCACCAGGGCAGCAACAGGTTCGAGAAGATCAGATCAACACACTGATCCGCCAGTGGTAAACAGTGGGCATCGCCATTGATGAATCCACTGGCGGTTGTTTTCTCGCCGGCCCTGAGCATCGCTTCAGACAGATCAAGGCCAACGACAGCTGACTGACCGAACCGGTGACTCAGGAGCGCCGCGCACCAACCGGTGCCACAGCCCAGATCGAGAATATGGCGGGGAGCCAGGTCTACCAGAGAGAGGCGCTCAACCAATTCCTTGCCGACCCGCTTGTGCAGTACGGAAGCGGTATGAAAACCAGCAGCTGCACGATCGAAGTGGCGGTGCACGGTAGACAACTCGATCGCTGACATAGACCCTTCCCTGTTCTGACCAGTTCACTCCAACCCAACCTGTGACGCATGTCACAGCACAGCTAATAGCACATGTCGTCAAATACTGCAGGCCGGCGCACAGCCTAACCGATACAGATAATCCCATGCACGCTAATCATAAAGCTATAACCGAAGCCCGGCACAAATTAGGCATCACATTAAACTGGCTGCTGGAACCCGTGTGTTTTCTATGCGAAGAGAACGGTGAGTGGCGCCATGGTCTGTGTAAACACTGCTGGCAGAATCTGCCCCACAATCTTTTGTGCTGTCGGATCTGCGCGCTACCACTGGCCAGCGAAGGCCTGTGCGGGGCCTGTCAGGCCACTTCGATGGCCTATGATCGAATCATTGCGCCGACAGTGTATCGACATCCCATTGATCAGATGCTGTGCAGCCTGAAGTATGCCGGTCGACTGCAGTGGGCACGCACCGCCGCTGGCCTGATTGTAGACTGCGTGCTGCCGCAGAATCTGGACCTACCTCAGCTGTTGCTGCCGGTGCCGATGACACGCAAGGCCATTCGCCGGCGCGGCTTCAATCAGTCAGCGTACATTGCTCGCCTGGTGGGTCGGCAGCTGAAAATCAAAGTAGGCTTTAATGTTGTGCATAAAACCCGCGAAACTCACCGCCAGTCCACGCTCTCACGCAGCCAGCGCCAGCAGAACATTGTCGGTGCCTTTGCCCTTACCAGATCCCTGGCCGGAACACGGATTGCAATCGTTGACGATGTGGTCACCAGCTGCAGTACAGTTGCTGAGCTGGCTGGGGTACTCAAAGCAGACCAAGCAAGCGAGGTGAACGTGTGGGCTTGTGCCCGAACGCCGGCTTAGGTATTAACCAACAAAAAGGCCGGGGATAAACCCCGGCCTTCTCCTACTTTCGTTGGTTGATTATGAATAAAGTGGCTTACTTACAGCTCGATGGCAAATAAGCAGTTATTGCCTCACTAGGACCAGTGGCGTTTCCAGCACTGCTGCACTTCCACGAAATCGAACCCGCATTATTGCTTGGTGTGAGCGCCATGGAACCACCAGCAAGTTTCGTATGCGCGTCAGCAAAAGGCGCCACTCCAGTACTTCCATTTCCAAAGAGAGCTGTAACGTTGCCGTCGCCTCCGTTAACCGTTACCGAAGCAACATACTGACCCTTAATAGAGGTCGCGGCCGCCAGCCCATAGGCTAGGTTGCAATTCGTGGCTGACCCATTTGTCGAGTCTGCGGCAGTACAATCAGCTTCGACCGCGAATGCACCGTTAGTGTTAAGGTACTCCGCTATGGCTACCTTAGCCCCAGATGCGAGAGACAACGCCTCGCTCGCCTGGGCACGGGCCGTATAGTTCTGGTATTGGGGGATTGCAATCGCTGCAAGGATACCGATGATCGCGACAACGATCATCAGTTCGATTAAGGTAAAACCACTTTGAATTTTTTTCATTTAGATTCGCTCCAATCTCAGATTATTGCCGATGTTTCATTCTTCAAGCACTGCGGGAACTACAAGGAACCTGTAGGGTTATTATGCCTCATGGCCCAACAAATGACAGCCCCACATTAATTAACATCAGCTAAATATATGATAATAAATAGTCTAGTTATCGAATTCTCCAGCATGTCCTGCGTGCGGGCGAAAACCGGCTGTAACAGATAGCGCTATACTTAACCGTGATTTTCAGATCTTCGAACTCCGAATCGCATCCCGATTGAAAACCTACGGAATGTCGACCCCTTCCAGCTGTGGCAAAACAACAAAAAAATAAAACAAGCGTATTTCTGTGGATCGGCATCAACACCCTGGGCCAACCGGCCCAGGGTGAACTGGAAGCGACCAATGTGCAACGGGCACGGGCTGCACTGCGCCAACAAGGCATACGCGTTAAGCGCCTGCGCAAGAAACCCAAACCGCTGATTCCAAAGCGGATCAAGCCGAAAGATATCTCCATCGCAACCCGCCAGCTGGCGACCATGCTGAGTGCCGGTATCCCCATCGCAAGTTCTTATGCCGCGATCGCCAAGGGGTCGGACCACGAAACAATACAGGAAGTCTTCAAAGCAATTCAAACCGAAGTCGAAGCGGGCACCAATCTCAGCCTAACCTTGAAGCGGTATCCGCGACTGTTCGATGAACTTTACACCAACCTTGTCGCGGTGGGTGAGCGGTCCGGTAATTTGGATAACCTGATGGAGAAAATCGCCGACTACATGGAGAACCATGAAGAAATCAAGGCCAAGATCAAGGGCGCAATGTTTTACCCGGCGGCAGTGATCGCGGTCGCATTTATCGTCACTACACTGCTGCTGTTATTCGTGATACCGCAGTTCGAGGATCTTTTCAGCAGTTTCGATGCAAGCCTGCCCGCCTTGACTGCTGCCCTTATCGCCATGTCACGCGGGTTAAGAGATCATTTTCTGTTGATATTCGGCGGGATCATCGGCAGTATCGTCTTCATAGTAATCTCCTACCGTCGTTCAGAAAAGATGCAGCGCGGTGTTGACCGCCTGAGTCTACGCATGCCTATCTTCGGTGAGATCCTTCGCAAGGCGGCCGTCTCCAGATATGCCCGTACCCTCGCCACTATGTTCGGTTCTGGCGTACCCCTGGTTGAATCTCTTGATTCCGTGGCTGGCGCAACGGGTAACAGCCTGTACAGCGACGCCTGCAGCAACATCCGCGAAGCCGTCAGCACCGGCCGATCGTTATCAGCGTCAATGGCGGATACAGGCCTGTTTCCGGCGATGGTCATCCAGATGACTTCCACCGGTGAAGAATCCGGCGCCATAGAAGACATGCTCAACAAGGTGGCTGATTTTTACGAGCGCGAAGTCCGCGAAGCAGTAGACAACATGAGCAAACTGATTGAACCGCTGCTTATGGTGGTCTTGGGCGGTATCGTTGGTACGCTGGTTATCGGGATGTACCTGCCTATCTTTAAGATGGCATCCGTGGTCTAGACGCCTGGCTTTTGAAAAACGGGGGGGTGCTGGACCTGTGGACTACTTAGATCTTCTGACCGTGATGCCCACAGTCACCGGCTTGCTGGGGCTGTTGCTGGGCCTTGTGGTCGGCAGTTTTCTCAACGTGGTGATCTTTCGCCTACCACCGCGGCTTGCCTATCAATGGCAACATAGTCAGGCCACCTCAGACTCGTCCGAGGCCACTGAGAAATCACCTCCGGGCATTGTGCTGGGTCGGTCTCATTGTCCGACGTGCAATCATGTCATTCGCTGGTGGCAAAACATCCCGTTACTGGGTTTCTTGATCCTACGTGGGCGATGCTCGAACTGCCAGGCCCAGATTTCGATCCGCTATCCGGCAATCGAGGCATTCACTGCGGCTGTGACACTGGCCGTCATGTGGCGCTTTGGCGTCAGCTCAGTGCTTGTTCCGGCACTGATCTTCAGCTGGACGCTGATCGCACTGACGTTTATCGATCTCGACCATTTTCTGTTACCCGATGTCATGACCTTGCCGCTGCTCTGGCTCGGGCTCCTGGTCAATCTCGCAGGCGGATTCTGCGACATTCATTCGGCGGTCATCGGTGCGGTGGCGGGTTATCTGACTCTGTGGGTTGTCTATCACCTATACCGGGTCATCACGGGCCGTACTGGTTTCGGTCATGGTGACTTCAAGCTGCTGGCGGCTCTTGGGGCCTGGCTCGGCTGGCAGATGCTGCCTCTGATCATCCTGCTGGCATCGGTAGTCGGTGCTGCAGTCGGCATCTCCATGATCACAGCCGGTCGGCTGAACAGCCGCCAGCCGCTGCCTTTTGGACCTTACCTTGCTGGGGCTGGCTTAATAGCGATGCTCTTTGGCCAACAACTGGTCAATGGGTATCTTCGGTTTACTGGTCTGGGATGAATCCCCGATGCTGAAAATTGCATTAACCGGTGGCATCGGTTCGGGTAAGACAACAGTGAGTGATTACTTTCGGAAACTGGGCGTACCGGTGATTGATGCTGACGAGACTTCACATGAGGTCACACAGGCCGGAGCTCCGGCTGTCCAGCAGATCGTGGACGTTTTCGGTGACTCGGTACTTGATCACGACGGCAACCTCGACCGAACTGCCTTGAGAAACATTGTGTTTGGCGATACCGAATCCCGAAAGCAACTGGAATCGATCCTCCATCCCGAGATCCGGCGACGAATGAATGACGCGGCAAGCCGTACCCAATCACCCTACTGCCTGTTTTCGATTCCGCTTCTAATTGAAACCAGTCAACACACGAGTTACGACCGGATACTGGTGGTCGAAACATCCGAGGACCGGCGCAGAACCTGGATACAGGCAAGAAGCGACCTCACAGAACGTGAGATCACCGCTATATTGTCGGCGCAGGTTTCAGACGAACAACGGCGAGGCGCAGCAGATGATCTGCTGATTAATGACGGCGGGATCGATGACCTTCATGCCCGAATCGACCACCTGCACCAACGTTACCTGGCGCTCGCCAGGGAGCAAGAACAGTCAAACGGTTAGTTCGTGGACAACCAAAACTGGGCCCGTACAGCACAACACCCAGGGCATCAGGTCCGGTATTCTGCGTTTATCCGAATGTACTCGTGGGTCAGGTCACAAGTCCAAACTCGCGCTCGACCACGCCCCAATTCCAGATTCACACTGATCTCAATTTCACTTCCTTTCAGATGTTGATCCACGACTGACTCGGTATAGCCGGCAACACGCTGTCCCCGGTGAGCGATCAGCACGCCACCCATTGAGACACTCAGAAGTTGCTGGTCAACCTGTGCCTGGGACTTGCCAACTGCCATGACGATGCGGCCCCAGTTAGCATCTTCCCCTGCAATGGCCGTCTTAACCAGCGGCGACTCAGCAATGGCGAGACCAACTTTACGGGCAGCAGTGTTCGAGGTGGCGCCCTCAACGTCGATGGTGATGAACTTGCGCGCGCCTTCTCCATCTTTCACAACCTGTGTTGCCAGGTCCACATAAACCTCCAGCAGCGCCTGTTTGAAATTTGTCAGTGCTCGATCCGATGTGCTTTCAGGCTCTGCGTTGCGCGCCTGACCCGTTGCTACCAGTACTGCAGTATCGCTGGTCGAGGTATCGCTATCGACAGTAATGCAGTTAAAAGAACGGTCAACAGCTGCGCGGTGTACAGATCTCAGCACAGCAGCTGGAATGCGTGCATCCGTAAATACAAAAGCCAGCATCGTTGCCATGTTGGGGGCGATCATACCGGAGCCTTTTGCAATACCCGCAATCGTGATTTCGGTATCACCGATCAAGCACCGGCGATAGGCACCTTTGGGAAACGTATCCGTTGTGGTAATCGCCTGGGCAGCCTGATTCCAGGACGCACTACCCAGATTCCCGACGAGTCTGGGAAACACAGCATCTATCCGATCCACCGGCAACGGCTCACCAATCACCCCAGTTGAGGCGACCAGCACACCAGTAGGGCGACAAGCCAGTGCTTTGGCAATACGCCCGGCAGACCATCTGACATCGAGCATACCCTGGTCACCCGTAAATGCATTGGCATTACCACTGTTCACCAGCAACGCACGGACCCGACCTGAAGTGATGTTGTCACGAGACCACATCACGGGCGCCGATGCTGTACTGGATCGAGTGAAGACCCCTGCAGCGGTTGTGCCCTGTGACAAAGCTGCCAGCAGCAGATCGTTACGACGCCGGTGTTTGATCCCAGCAGCCGCGACCGCTAGTCGAACACCTGCCACCTCTGGTATGCGGGGGAAGCGCCGAGGCGCAAGCGGAGACTTGGAAACTTCAGACAATTGTTCAACCTACTCAGAATTCTTGTACTTGTCACAACTTGCCATGGCAATGTTTGTATTTTTTACCGGATCCGCAAGGACACAGTGCGTTCCGACCAACCTTGGGTCCACCACGGACAAAGGGCTGCGTCGCCGCCGCAGTGGATTCCGGCGACAGAACATTCGGTTGGTCTCCAGATTCCGGCGCGGGTAGAGGTTCAGTTGTGATCTTGGGATGCAGGTATTCACGCCCACCGGTGCTCTGGCGCCGACGCTGTACCTCAAGTTCCTCAACTTCGGCCGATGTCTGTATCTGGATCTTCGACAAAATTCCGATAGTCTCGTTCTTAACCCGCTCTAGCACGTCAGTAAACATCTCGAATGCTTCGCGTTTGTACTCCTGTTTTGGATTCTTCTGCGCATATCCCCGGAGTCCTATCCCCTGACGAAGGTGATCCATCTGGGCAAGGTGATCCTTCCATTGTTCATCCAGAACCCGCAGCATAACCGCCTTCTCGAGGTGCCGGATGACCTCTTCACCCACACCGGCGGCTTTTTGTTCATAGGCACCGATTACTTCTGATTCAATTCGTTCACGGAGCGTCTCCTCGTGAAGCGCGTCGTCTTCCGCCAACCATTGACTAATGGGCATTGCCAGTCCGAATCGGGCTTCGACGTCTGTCTCAAGGCTCGGGACATCCCATTGCTCTTCCAGACTCTCGGGCGGTAGGTGAACATCAATCAATTCATTGACAACTTCGGTACGTGCCATGCCAATGGTGTCGGAGATATCATCCATCTCCATCAATCGATTACGCTGCTCGTAGATCACCTTTCGCTGTTCATTCGCGACGTCGTCATATTCCAGCAGCTGTTTTCGGGTATCAAAGTTTCGGCCTTCCACCTTTTTCTGAGAATTTTCTATTGCACGGGTTACCCAACTGTGCTCGATCGCCTCACCCTCTTCCATACCCAACTTCTCCATCAAACCGGATACACGCTCGGAGCCAAAAATACGCATCAGATTATCTTCCATGGAAAGATAGTACCGGCTCGACCCGGGATCACCCTGGCGCCCGCAACGACCTCGAAGCTGATTGTCCACACGGCGGGATTCATTACGTTCGGTTCCTAGGACATGCAGTCCGCCCGCGTCGACCACTTCTCTGTGGCGTTGCTGCCATTGTTCGCGAATCGATGCCTGTTCAGCTTTCTGACTCTCCCCTAAGTCAGCAAGTTCCATATCCAGGTTACCGCCTAGAACAATGTCCGTTCCACGACCGGCCATATTCGTTGCGATAGTGATAGCACCTGGTCGACCTGCCTGCGCGATGATACCGGCCTCCCGCTCATGGTGTTTCGCGTTCAGTACCTCATGATCGATGCCAGATTGACGAAGAATTCCCGAAAGATACTCAGAAGTTTCGATGGAGGCCGTTCCCACCAGAACAGGCTGCTTCTTGTCACGACAGTGCTCTATACCGCTGAGAATAGCACTAAACTTTTCACTCTGAGTACGGTAAACCAGGTCTGGCTGATCATCGCGAATCATCGCCATGTTGGTCGGTATGACCATCACCTCAAGTCCATAAATCTGTTGAAATTCCACAGCTTCAGTGTCTGCAGTACCCGTCATACCGGACAACTTATCGTACAACCTGAACAAGTTCTGGAAGGTGATCGCTGCGAGGGTCTGATTCTCCTGCTGGATTGGAACTCCTTCTTTGGCTTCTACAGCCTGGTGAAGGCCTTCCCCCCAACGCCTCCCTGCCATCATACGCCCGGTGAACTCATCGATAATCACGATCTGACGATCGCGAACGATGTAATCAACATCACGCTGAAACAAGGAGTGGGCACGCAGTGCTGCATACAGATGATGCACCAGACTGATGTTGCCAACATCATAGAGACTAGATCCCTCGTCCAACAATCCTGATTCGAGCAGCATCGCTTCGGCGCTTTCGTGGCCGTCTTCAGTCAGAAAGGCCTGCTTGTTCTTCTCATCGACGGAGAAATCACCTGGGCCCTCTTCTTCATGTTGTCGCACCAGTTTTGGGATGATGTGATTGATCTTCACATACAGATCAGTACTGTCGTCGGCCGAACCCGATATGATCAATGGTGTTCTAGCTTCATCGACCAGGATGGAGTCCACTTCATCTACAATGGCAAAATTGCGCGAACGCTGAACACGATCTTCGACGCCGAATGCCATGTTGTCGCGCAGATAGTCAAAACCATACTCGTTGTTGGTGCCGTAAACGATATCGCACGCGTAAGCGCTTCGTTTAGACTCAGGGTCTTGCCCGGATACGATCACGCCCACTGTCAGACCCAAGAACTGGTAGATCTTCCCCATCCAGTCGGCATCACGGGCTGCAAGATAGTCGTTCACCGTGACCACATGGACAGTCCCGCCGCAGACAGCAGTCAGATACGCCGGCAGGGTTGCAACCAGAGTCTTGCCCTCACCCGTACGCATTTCTGCGATCTTGCCCTCGTACAGCACCATGCCACCGATCAGCTGCACATCAAAGTGCCGCATGTCCAGGGTGCGCCGTGCCGTCTCACGCACAACCGCAAATACTTCCGACATCAGATCTTCGGGGCTCTCACCTTCGCCCGCGCGCCGGCGAAACTCATCGGTCTTGGCTGTCAGACCACTATCATCAAGCCCGGCGATCTGCTCTTCCAGAGAATTGATCTGATCAACCATACGGCTCATTCGCTTTAGATTTCTCTGGTTGCGACTGCCGAAAATCTTTGTAGCAACATTACCGAACATCAGTAAGATATCTCCCGTGTATTTAGGTATCAGATCAGAGTAATGATCCCGGCGAATTCAAACGGTCAACCAGCAACCGGTTTTATCCACAATCGACCTGAAGGCATCTCTATCCTGGCGAAACTGATACCATTGGACGAATTTTATCATGAGCGATTCAACATTCAGACCAGTAGGGGCTCTGGTGAAGTCTGTGTCAGAATCTGCTGCTGCAGATCCCGGTGACGATACAGATAAAGCAACCCGATCCTGGCAGCTTACCGTCAGCGCCGACATCGCTGCACACACGCGGGTTGCGCTAGAGGATAGCGTACTCCTCGTGTTTGCGGATTCATCGGTATGGGGACACGCTGTCACCCTGCAAAAAAACACAATCATGGCCAAACTCAAGTCTCATGGTGTCGGTTGTGAAGAAATCACCGTCAAAGTCAAGCCTCGAGAGGCGGAGCGGGTGCCCACGATAACATCAAGAGAGCCTGATCCGATTGAATCAACTTCAGCAAACGCACTTGAGCAAAGTGCACACACCGTAACAACACCCGGCCTGCGCAGGGTGCTGCAACGACTCAGTCAGCATCGAAAAACCGATAACTGAGCATTATTCTGAATATTGCCCAGGAAACAACCCTGCTTGACCTCATCGAGTGAATCATCGACCACGCCAGACTGGTTTTCGTTTCTCGGCAAAAGCACGGGCACCTTCAATCTGATCTTCACTGCTATAGAGCCGATCAACGGTCGGGAATGTTCGACCTGTGATTCCGTCCAGTGCGTCCTGAAACCGCATATTCTCAGCTGCACGTGTGACTTCCTTAATAGCCGCATAAACCAGTGGTGGACCCTGCGCTAAAGTCTCGGCAAGTTCCCGGGCCCGCGGCATCAACTCTGCAGCTGGCACAATATGATTTACCAACCCCCAACGGTGTGCTTCGGCGCTGTCAAGCCAGCGACCAGTAAATAGTAATTCCATGGCGATGTGGTAGGGAATCCGCTTAGGTAGCTTGAGCGCCGCGGCATCAGCGATTGTCCCCGAGTTGATTTCGGGCAGTGCAAAAGTCGCGTGATCCGCAGCGAGGATAATGTCTGCTGACAACGCGAGCTCCAGCCCACCGCCACAACAAATACCGTTAATTGCAGCTACAACCGGCTTATTCAGGTGCGGCAACTCCTGCAGGCCACCGAATCCTCCAACACCATAATCACTATCGACCGCCTCACCGTCTGCGGCTGCTTTAAGGTCCCAGCCTGGACAGAAAAACTTTTCGCCAGCACCGGTAATTACGGCAACCCGCAGCTCGGGATCATCCCGAAACGCTGCGAAGACTTCCCCCATCTGCCGACTGGTCGCGACGTCGATGGCGTTGGCTTTAGGTCGATTGAGGGTAACTTCCAGTACAGACGAATGCTTCTCAACGTGAATGGGTGTATCCATGCTTGATTCATCTCCTTATATTGATGCTGGTTGCAAAACAGGAACCTATTGCAACCGGTCTGACTTAAATTAGACAGAATCTCGCCGGCCCGACAACGGCTTGTGAAACTGACTTAACAAGACATCGGCAGCCACCACGCCTTTCCCCAAAGGTCGCACCAGCATCGGATTGATATCCAGTTCTGAAACTGAGCTAGTCGCCGATAGGATATGGCTGGACAGGGTCTCGAGACAATCAAGCAATGCAACCGTATCACCTTGGCTTGTGCCACGAAATCCCTTAAGCAAAGGCATCATTCTGAGTTTTGCCAGGGCTGATTCAAATTCTGATCGCCTGGCGGGCAAGAGAACGATTTGAACATCCTGGAGTAATTCGACCAGAATACCGCCGGTTCCCAGCATCATGCAAGGACCAACCTGTGGGTCGTGTTCAACGCCAATAATCAGTTCGACCACCGCATCAGTGATCATCTCTTCTACGATCAGCCTGTCATAGCGTGCAAGCAAACGCTCCGCTGAATCTCTGAGTTGTTGTTCATTCGATACGTTCAATGTAACGGCTAACTGATCGCTTTTATGCGTTAAGCTGACGTCACAGGCTTTCACACAAACAGGAAATCCAATGTCGCCAGCTGCCTCAACCGACTCTTCGATACTTCGCACCAGTCGCCCCCGTGGGACAACCAGGCCCAACTCCGACAACCAAGCCTTTCCTTCCCACTCATCAACGATAAACGACCCTTGTCTTATTTCGGCAATCACACCCGGTAGCATCAAAGGTGGTGCCTGACGCCATAGATATCCAATCTTAGCTGCAGCTTCGACCGCATCCAGTGCCTGTTCGATCCCGCATAGCGGTGCGATACCACAATTGATGAAGTCGCTAGCTGTACTTTCGGGCAAATTTTCCGGCAAACTGGCCAATATCGCTGTGTGCTGCCCTGTGTCCTGTGCTGCTCTTTCGATTGCGTTCATGGCCGGATGCCATGTATCCCATTGACAGTTGTCCTGTCGAGGGAAGTCCAACACCAATAGCGATAAGTCAAACCCGCAACTGAGCATCGCACGATACGTCTTGTAGAGTTTTTCCTCATCATTCCAGTTAAATGTGTGGTAGTCGAGCGGGTTCGATACGGTGACCAACTCTGAGAGGGTTTCTCTGACCTGCTGGTACTGATCAGAGGAAAACTCGGGGAAGCTGACATCTCGACCTTCTGCCGCGTCTGCCATCAGCATCGCCTCACCGCCTGAACAACTCATAGATCCGATGCGGCTACCGGACAGCGGGCCGTGTACATGAAGCAGTTTCAAGGTTTCAATCAAACTGTCCAATGAGCGGACCCTGGCGATCCCCAGTCTGTCCAAAAGCGCATCGGCGACCTGGTCGGAACCTGCCAGTGAGGCAGTATGTGACAAAGCAAGCCCGGCACCGCGTACGCTCGAACCAGCCTTGATGGCCACCATAGGCAGGTGCCTGTCCCGTGCAAGTCTGCTTGCCCGCTCGAGAGTCTGCACATCGCTAAATCCTTCGACGTGTAGACCCACTGCGGTCACACGGTCATCGGCAACTACTGCCTCTATAGCATGCGCGACATCTGTCTGGGCCTGGTTTCCCAGCGCCAGAACATAGGCTATTGGCAAACCGCGGGTCTGCATGGTTAGGTTTAGCAGGATGTTACTGCTCTGGGTAAACAGCGCCACGCCTCGCTTCACCCGCTGACCGCCGTGCTGGTCGGGCCACAGCAACGCACCATCTAAGTAATTGATCAGGCCATAACAATTCGGCCCAAGGATCGGCATATTGCCAGCGGCCTGAACCAGTTCTGCCTGAAGCTGTTTACCGTCCTCACTTTCACTGAATCCTGAGGCGTAGCAGACCGCACCGCCACCATCGATCCTCCGAAGTTCAGCAACGATCTCGATGGTTTGCCAGCGGTTGACACCAATAAAACTGACGTCGGGTGCACCAGGTAGTTCACTGATATCCCGATAGCAACGACGGCCTGCAACTTTATTGTGTCGAGGATGTACCGGCCATATCTCCCCAGGGAAACCCAGACGTATGCACTGCCGTACCACCTCTGCGGCTTCTCGACCACCAAATACGGCGACAGTCTTGGGTCTAAATAGGCGTTCGAGATCCAAAGCGCTCTGCTCAGCGTGCAAGTCGTCTAATCCCAGCGAGGTCTTAGAATATCTCTCGAGATGATATGCCTTTGAATTTCGCTGGTACCTTCCCAGATTCGCTCAACGCGGGCGTCACGCCATATACGCTCGAGCGGCAGGTCAGCCATCAGCCCCATGCCGCCATGAATCTGGATCGCTTCATCAGCCACATAAGCCAACATCTCGGTTGTATAGAGTTTGGCCATCGCATAGTCTGAGTCGGTTGCGCTGCCCTGATCAGTTTTCCACGCACTCTTCAAGGTCAGAAGTTCGGCAGCTTCAAGACGCATTCGCATCTCTGCAATCTTGAATCCGACACCCTGGAAACGACCGATCGGCTGTCCAAACTGCTTTCTTTGCGCAGCCCAGTCTATAGCGAGTTCCAATGCACGATGGGCACGGCCCAGGCACATTGCTGCCACCTGAAGCCGGGTCGCGCCAAGCCAATCATTGGCAACCGAAAATCCTTGATGTTCATGGCCCAGCATCTGCGATGCCGGAATCCGGCATTGATCGAATTCAAGAATACAGTTGTGGTAACCCCGGTGAGACACGCTGTGATAACCCGGACGCACATCGAATCCTTTGGTTCCCTTGTCGACCAGAAAGGTACTAATCAACTTCCTAGGTCCTCGACTGGAGCTCTCTTCTCCCGTTGCTGCAAACAAAATAACGAAATCGGCGATATCAGCATGGCTGATAAAATGTTTAGTGCCAGTGATGACATAGTCACCCCCTTTCCGGTCTGCTCTACAGGTCATTGAACGAAGGTCCGATCCGGCGCCTGGCTCGGTCATCGCGAGACAATCTATTTTTTCGCCCTTTATACAGGGTAGAAGATACCGCTCTCTCTGCTCGTTAGTGCAAGCCTGCAGGATATTACTAGGCCGACCAACAAGATACTGCAGTGCAAAATTAGCCCGACCAAGCTCTCGTTCAAACAAAGTCAGCGACACGGTATCAAGTCCGCCACCGCCGAGCTCTACCGGCATATTTGCAGCATAGAACCCTAGTTCGATGGCCTTACGAATAATCTCTTGGCGTAACTCCAAAGATACCTGATCGGCTTTTTCGACTTCATCCTCGTGTGGGTACAGCTCCTGCTCAACGAAGCGGCGGGCGCTTTCGATCAGCATTTTCTGTTCGTCGGTAACGGTAAATTCCATTCGTTATCACTCCCGTTGTACTAGAGCAGTAACAGGCAATTTTGATCCTCACAAAATGATTCTGACAGTCCGCTCTGGCAACCGCGCTGATGCTAGCGTAAGTCAACGCATCGTGCATCTACGGTTGAACAGGCCCACACCTGCCTGTCTGCGAGGGCCTGCATCGAATGCCTGATACGACACAAACTACAGGCTGTTAATTTGAGCCCTGTCGCTACAGATTTAGGGCCTGACGGGAGAACTAGTGAGAAACTGCAGGTCGGGTAAAACTGATAGGTGCACTCTGCTCATCTTCAAACGAGACCAGTTCCCACGCCTCAGGCTGTGCCGCAAGCTCCTGAAGCAGTCTGTTGTTGAGACAGTGTCCAGACTTGTGTGCAGTGAACGATCCCACCAACGGATAACCTAGGAGATACAGGTCCCCGATTGCATCGAGGATTTTATGTCGCACAAATTCGTCACCATATCGCAGTCCTTCATCGTTCAGGATGTGATACGCGTCCATCACAATTGCATTATCGAGGCTACCGCCTCTGGCTAATCCTGCTTCCTGAAGTGCCTCGACATCCTGCAGAAACCCGAAAGTACGGGCACGACTGATCTCTTTCATGAAAGAGGCGGTCGAAAAATCAATGCTCGCACTCTGGCTAGATGACTTCAGGATTGGATGATCAAAATCAATACTGAAAGTCACCTTAAATCCTTCAAAAGGTTCAAAACGGGCCCATTTGTCACCGTCGTGCACCTCAATCACTTGTTTGATTCGGATGAATTGCTTAGGGGTGTTTTGCTCCTGAAGTCCTGCTGACTGAATGAGAAAGACAAAAGGAGCGGCACTGCCATCCATGATCGGAACTTCTGCTGCAGTCAGGTCGACCCATGCATTATCGACGGCAAGACCCGCAAAGGCAGACATCAGGTGCTCGACTGTCGACACGCGGGTGCCGCATGATTCAAGTGTTGTAGACAGTCGGGTATCGGAAACAAGATCCGGCGACGCATTGATCTCAACTACCGGGTCAAGGTCGATACGTCGAAACACGATACCAGTGCCCGCGGGGGCGGGGCGTAGGGTCAGATAGACCTTCTCACCGGTATGCAGGCCCACGCCGGTCGCCCGAATGACATTTTTTAGGGTTCTTTGCCTGACCATGCGACCTAATCCTGTTTTGTTATAGGGTCGAATTCAGTGTCAAAAAGGCAGATTTCAGACACGCCTTTAATAGTACATTAGTATTCCCTAATTGTGTACCGGTTTTACAATATTTTTACCACTTTTTTTGCATTTTTATAGATTTCCTCCTGGATCGCTAATTTCATTGGGTTTTACTCGGCCTGACGTCTCAAAAATGCGGGTATGTCCAGATAATCCATATCGACAGCGGCATTACCCTCGGCCAGACCCGGTGCCTGAGAACGGCGCCGAATGACCGTGGGGGTATCCAGATCCAGAACAGGTTCTTCTACTGGCGCACTATCGCTCGCATCATCTCTCACCAGATGAACGTCAGGTCTTGCCGTACCCTTGCGGATACCTGTCGCAACCATAGTAACCCGGAGATCCCCTTCCATGTCCGAGTCTAGTGTGGTTCCGATCACCACCGTCGCATCTTCTGATGCATAGTTACTCACGACCTCCCCTATGTGTGCATACTCATCAAGTGTCATGTCTGGACCTGCGGAAACATTAACCAATAGTCCTCGTGCACCATAGATATCGACATCTTCAAGCAGCGGACTTGATACTGCACCATGGACGGCATCGATGGCACGATCCGGCCCTGTTGCAGTAGCTGAACCCATCATCGCCATACCCATCTCCAGCATCACTGTCTTGACGTCTGCAAAATCAACGTTAATCAATCCCGGACGCGTTATTAACTCTGAAATGCCCTGTACAGCATTGAATAGAACTTCGTTGGCTTTACCAAAGGCGTCCAGCAAAGTCACCTGCCCCCCCATGACTTCGAGAATTCTCTCGTTGGGAATAATGATCAGTGAATCGACCAACTCACTCAGTTCACTGATACCCCGATCCGCTGCCTCTATGCGCTTTCGTCCCTCGAATTTGAACGGCCGGGTGACAATTGCAACCGTCAGAATACCCTTCTCTCGCGCCAACTGAGCAATCACAGGTGCAGCACCGGTACCCGTGCCACCCCCCATACCCGCTGTCAGGAAAACCATATCCGTGTTGTCGAGCACCTCGGCAATCTTGTCCCGATCTTCAGTCGCCGCCTGCTTGCCAACATCCGGGTCTGTTCCGGCACCCAGCCCCTTGGTCAGGTTCTCACCAAGCTGAAGAACTTTTGATACCCCCGAGCGCCTGAGGGCCTGAGCATCAGTGTTGGCGTTAATAAACTCTACACCTTCGAGGTTTGCCGACAACATGTGATCAACTGCATTACCGCCGCCACCCCCAATTCCCAGCACCTTAATAACAGCCTGCTGGCCTGCAGTTTCCATCAGTTCAAACATGATTAAGCTCCTTTTGCCAAGGTTAAACGTTATTACTTAAGTAAAAAATGCAACAGCCCAAAATTTTTCGAACTTCTATTTCCAAGTCATCGTAAAAACCTATACGCATGGATTACTCTTCCGTTAAATACTTAGTGAACCAACTTTTCATACGCTGTATCGGTTGATCTGCCCATCCAAAACCCTTTCTACGCGTCTCAGGTCTGCTCTGGTATTGATGACCAAACAGAAGCAATCCGATACCAGTGGCATAGATCGGACTTCTCATCACTTCACTTAGCGTACCTGTATAGTGAGGGACACCAAGCCGAACGGGTAACTGGAAGACTTCTTCCGCCAACTCAACCATACCTTCCATTTTTGAACTGCCCCCAGTCAACACAATCCCTGCCCCCAATAGGCCTTCGTATCCACTTCGACGCAACTCTTCTTGCACCAGCAGGAAAAGCTCTTCAGCACGTGGTTCTACGACGTCTACCAACTGGGATAGAGCAAGCTTACGCGGTGCGCGGTCGCCGACACTGGGTGTATCGATCAACTCTCCCTCCGGTGCCAGCCGCGCCATTGCATAAGCAAACTTTTTCTTGATCTCTTCGGCGGCCTGGGTTGGCGTCCGAAGGGCTACAGCTACATCATTTGTGATCTGATCGCCCGCTATCGGCAATACAACTGTATGTCTGACTGCGCCCTCTGTGAATACCGCTATATCAGACGTACCGCCACCAATATCCACCAGACAAACACCCAGCTCTTTCTCATCGTCGTCGAGTACCGCATAGCTCGATGCCAGCTGTTCCAATATCAGGTCATCAACCTCCAAACCACAGCGTCGAATACACTTATCGATGTTTTGTGCCGCACTCAAGGCTCCCGTAATAATGTGAACCTTGGCTTCCAGGCGCACTCCGCTCATCCCTATTGGTTCGCGTACGCCTTCCTGCCCGTCAATGATGAAATCTTGTGGCAAAATGTGTAATACCCGTTGATCATTTGGTATAGCTTGGGCACGGGCGGCTTCGATAACACGTTCGATATCGGCAGCATCAACCTCCTCATCACGAATTGCGACAACTCCCTGAGAATTCAGGCTGCTGATGTGGGCACCTGCTATGCCGGCGAATACTGAATTAATCCGGCAGTCTGCCGTGAGTTCCGCCTCTTCCACCGCGCTCTGAATGGAATTGACTGTCGATTCAATATTCGCCACGACACCCTTGCGGAGGCCTTTGGAGATATGCTGTCCCATACCGATTATCTCCAGACCTGAGTCAGGCTGGACCTGACCGACAATCGCTACAACCTTTGATGTGCCAATATCCAAGCCGGCAATGATGTTGTGTTCGCGGTTTTTGATCATCGCTGACACACTCAGTTACCCTACTGTCCGTAGGCTGCCAGTTGAACCACACCGCTGCCGCCGGCTCGCCACTGGACAGCAAAACCGCTGTCATAACGCATGTCTACACGTTCAATGTCCGGTAACCGGTCTTGCAAAACCGAATCGAACACCGCAACAAACTGATCGACCTTGCGTACCGGATTACCTTTGCCCACGACGATCTCTAGCTCGACCGGTATCTGTAGGGATGCCGATTGCAACACCACCACCCAGTCTCCAGCCTCATCGATAGACAACTTCTTGACCTCTAAGTCAAGTAGGGCAAGACTCGATACTAGGTCGAGAAAGGCATCAATCACGGTATGTCGGTCAGCTGTTGGGCTACGCAAAACTGGTTGCAGAGTAATATTGGAATCCGGCGGCAGATTCACATAATCCCGACTCTCAAGGGCGCTGCCGTCAGTCGCATACCACAGCGCAATCGCACCGGCCTCCGTAATCGAGATTTCCAATGTATCTGGCCAGTGTCTTCTCACCGCCGCCTGGTAGACACCTGGTAAATGAACAAGGGCATTCTCAATTTCCTCAAGGTCGGCAGTAAAATAGTTACCAACCAGTGCTAACCAAGCAGTCCGCTCGACCGTTTGTGCATCCACTCGGGCCGAATTGCCGTGAATATGTATTCTTTCTATCGTGAAACGACCTGGCCGAAATAGTTGATCCGCCAGGACAACGCCTGTCATCAATAGCACGACGGTGATCGTGACCCACAAACTCGGTTTGTGCAGGATCTTTTTTCGCTGCCCAATCATGGCGTCAGTCAATTCATCATCCTGAACGTTGACGGTACGATCAGGGCTCATAGTCGGTCTCCGACGATCCTGATTTCAGTTTCAAGGAAAACCCCGAACTTAGCTTTAACCCGCGTTTGTATGCACGCAATGAGTTTCTCGATGTCCCAAGCACACGCATTTCCGGTATTAACGATGAAATTGGCATGCTGGTTGGAGACCATTGCACCGCCGACCTTGAGGCCCTTCAGTCCAGCCTGATCAATCAGCCGCGCGGCGTGATCCCCGGCAGGGTTGCGAAACACGGAGCCCGCACTGGATGCCTGAATTGGCTGTTTTTCAGAGCGTTCCACCAGTAATGACCGAATGCGCTGCCGGCCCTCGTCTTCAGAACCGCGAAGAAGTTTCAGCGTCGCACCCACAAACCAGTGGTCCGGCAATAACTCAACCCAGCGATAGCCCGTTTTGAATGCACTGGTGGGATGCTGCTGAATCCTGCCATCGCGGTTGATAAGTTCTACCTGGTCAACGATATCCCAGATTTCACTCCCAAAGGCACCCGCATTCATCGCCAAAGCACCACCGACAGTGCCAGGTATACCGGCAAGAAACTCCGCACCGGAAAAACCCGCCTTTGCACAAAATCGAGCCACCTTGGCACATGCCACACCAGCCTCAGCAATCACACCGCGATCTTCCAGATGTGTCAACTGAGTCAAACCTCCATGACAACAAATCACCGCACCGCGGAATCCGGCATCCCGCACAAGCAGATTCGAACCCAGTCCAACCCACAACAAAGGGGTCTCAGAAGGTAGTACTTGGAGAAATTGAGAGAGGTCATTTCTGTCGAAGGGGCGAAAATAATAATCTGCCTGTCCACCAACTCGCCAACTGGTATGCTGTGCCATTAACTCATGGCATCGAACTTCTCCCCGAACAGTTGGAAAATAGCGCTTTGAATTCATAGCTGCTGCTGGCGTCACCCGATGCCACCCTCCGTACCTTGACTCTGTTCTCCGACCAGTCCCCGCGCGACGCGACCAATATTGCCCGCACCCAAGGTCAACACAACATCTCCCGGCTGAGCGAGTTCTAGCAACTTGTCTGGCAGCAAAAAAACATCCTCCAGATACACCGGGTCGACTCCGCCAAGCGCACGAATCCGCTCACACAAGGCAGCGCCGCTGGCAGAAGCAATCACCGCTTCACCAGCTGGGTAAACATCGGTCACAACAAGATGCGGTTCAGTAGCTAGTAAAGCGGCAAACTCATCAAGCAGGTCGCGTGTACGGGTATAACGGTGGGGCTGAAAAACCACGACTCGACGTCGAACTGGCCAGCACCCAGAAACCGCCTCAAGAGTGGCCGCGATTTCACTTGGGTGGTGTGCGTAATCGTCAACTACAACTGCGGAACCTCCTGCAACAATCAGTTCACCGAGAATCTCAAAGCGTCGATCTATACCTTGAAAATTCTTTAGTCCATCGACAATCGACTCATGGCTTGCGCCCACCTTATCCGCGACGGCAATAGCGGCAAGCGCGTTCAGAACATTGTGTCGCCCGGCCAATGCTAGATCTATCGGCAATTCGGTACCATCGGGCAGATGGGCATGGAACATCATGTGAGAACCCTGCGGTCTGATATCACTGGCGTAATAATCTGCCCCTGGCTTACTGCCATACGTCACGACTGGCTTTTTCAACCTGGTCCGCAGGCCGACAACAACAGGATCATCAGCACACAGGATTGCCAGACCATAAAAGGGGAGATGGGAAAGAAAATCAGCAAAGGTTGAGACGAGCCTGTCGAAGTTTCCACCATAAAAATCCATGTGATCGCTGTCAATGTTGGTGACCACGGCGAGATAAGGCTGTAAATGCAGAAAAGATGCATCGCTTTCGTCAGCCTCGGCGATAAGCCAAGGACCACTACCCAGCCGTGCATTACCACTGACACTTTTTACCAGTCCGCCCACAAGGAATGTCGGATCCAGATTGGCGGCTGCTAGCACAGCGGCTATCAGGCTGGTCGTTGTGGTTTTGCCGTGTGTGCCAGCCACCGCAATGCCCTGCCGGAAGCGCATCAACTCCCCCAACATTTCCGCACGTGGAATAACTGGGATGCCTGCGTCTACCGCTGCTTGCACTTCGATGTTGTTTGTGCCGACAGCCGTAGATGTCACAACAACATCTGCTTGCGCAACACTGTCTGCACTGTGGCCAATAGTCACTTTTACACCAGTCTCCCGAAGCCGCACTGTCACATCCGATTCGACCATGTCAGATCCTGTCACCCGGTAACCCTGATTGAGCATGACTGATGCTATTCCGCTCATACCAGCCCCACCAATTCCGACAAAATGTATCTGCTGAACGAACTCACGCACTGGCTACCTCCAAACACTGTCCAGTCACACGCTCAATCGCATCCGGGCAGCCGAGCGCACGCGCTTTCTGCGCGATCGAAAGAAGTTGAGCTCGGTCGTTCTGAAACTTCTTCACTGTTAGCGCCAACAGATTGGCAGAAAGATCGCTTTCTTCAAGTGCAATGGCAGCGCCTTGCGACACCAGGTACTGGGCATTTATATATTGATGATTTCCCGCAGCGTAAGGATAGGGAACCAGTACGGCCGCCAGTCCTGCTGCACAGATTTCGGCCACTGTCATCGCTCCAGCCCGGCAAACAACAAGATCGGCCTGGTAGTACGCTGCAGCCATGTCCTCTATGAATTCCCGTACATCCACCTCGATGTCAAGCTCCCGATACCGCGCAAGCAGTTCCTGGGCTCGGTCACGCCCACACTGATGTAGCACTTTGGGGCGCTGATCCGGCGTCAATTCAGCCATCGCTTCCGGCACGATCTGATTGAGCACCCGTGCGCCCTGGCTGCCTCCCACCACCAATAGGTGCAGAACGCGATCCTGTCGGTTGCCGTATCGCTCTTCTGGAATCGGTAAGGAAAGGATAGGCTCTCGTACCGGATTACCGGTCCATTCGACCCGCCGGCCAAGGCCAGGCGTATCGGGAAAGCCACACATCACGCGTCTTGCAACTGGCGCCAGCAGACGATTCGTAATACCAGCACGTGTATTTGCTTCATGAATCAGTAGCGGCAGGCGCATCAACCAAGCCACCAGTCCTCCCGGACCGGCTACAAATCCACCCATTCCCAGGACAGCAACCGGTTTGCGGCGGCTGATTGCGGCGTAAACCTGCAGCATTGCCCTGATCAGCATTACTGGTGATCCGATTTTTCGGCGCCAGCCACTGCGCCGTATGCCTTGAACATCGATCCATTCCATGTCGATACCTTCACCCGGTACCACTGAAGACTCCAGTCCCGAGCGGGTGCCCAGCCACACAACTCCAATCCCATGGTTCATCAGTGATTTAGCAACACTGAGCGCCGGATAGACATGTCCGCCAGTTCCACCCGCCATGATCAGGATTGTTTTCATCGTTTTGTACTAAGCGCCCGTTGGCTACTTCGATCGACGGCGAGCAGAAGTCCAATTGCAAAACAGCAACTGATCATGCTGCTGCCACCATAACTCATCAACGGCAGCGTCAATCCTTTGGTGGGTATGACACCCAGATTCACAGCCAGATTCACCATTACCTGAAGCGTCAGCAACAGACCAACCCCTTGTGCAACTCGAGCTTGAAATATCTGCCCTAGCCGACCTGCCCGATCTGCAATTCGGAAAGCTCGCCAGCACAAACTTGCATAGAGAACGATAAGCACTGCGATTCCGATGAGGCCCAACTCCTCCCCAATTACCGCCACCAGAAAATCGTTGCTGGCTTCAGGCAGATAAAACAGCTTCTGTACACTTGCACCCAGGCCAACACCAAACCACTCACCACTCCCCAGTGCAATCAGTGCCTGAACCAACTGGTATCCGCACCCGTAAGGTTCAGCAAATGGATCGAGAAAGCACAAAACTCTTTGCAGCCTGTTGGGGTTAAAGAAGATTAGGACGCTCATCGCCACAAGAACGGCAATAAATGCACCACAAAAATAGATCAGACGAATGCCGGAAAGGAACAGCATGCCCAGCACAGTGACAAGGATAACTGCAGTGCAGCCATAGTCCGGTTCGAGCAGAAGCAACACTGCGATTCCACTGAAAACAAGCGCGGGTTCAATCATGTTGACCCTGAAAGTGCTCAGCTGAGGCAACCTTGTTGCGCAATGGTCTGCCAGGTACAGCACAATCAACACTTTAACGATCTCCGAAGGTTGAAATTGAAGGGGGCCTATTGGAAACCAGCGGGTACTGCCGTTGACTTCCCGACCCAGTCCAGGCACCAGCAGCAATACCAGCATGACTACCCCGACAACCATGAGCACACGACTGGATCGCTGCCAAATGTGCATATCAATCTGGGACACCAGATAGGCGATTACGATACCGAGCGCAATACTGAATACGTGTTTAAGTAACGGCATGACACTGGAACCAGAACCGTGCGTACCGAGCGTCGCGGAAAATACCATTACTGCGCTGAATCCGAGCAGACTCAACACTGACAAGACCAAGGTCCTATCCATAACGATCTGAGATCGCGGGCTTTTCTGATCGACGGTAAGGGTGATGCTCACCGCAGTTGCTCCTTGACCAATTGCCGAAATGCCTCTCCCCGCTGCTGGTAGTCTTCAAACATGTCGAAGCTGGCACAGGCTGGAGACAGAACGACAGCATCACCTGGTTGTGCCCAGGATGCAGCCAACGAAACGGCATGCGCTAGATCGTCTGCAATCGTAAGCGGTACACAGCGACCAATGGCTGCTGCAACCTTGTTGCGGTCTTCCCCAAAAAGGACAACCTGACGTGCATACCGTCTCACTGCATCGGCAAGAATTGAAAGGTCGGCACCTTTAGACTGCCCTCCGGCAATCAACACGACCGGGCGGTTCACACCTTCCAGCGCAGCGACGGTGGCAGCAGGATTTGTACCCTTGGAATCATTTACCCAGATAATATCGTCCCGATCATCTATAACTTCGCAGCGGTGAGGCAAGCCCTGGAACCGACGCAATGCTTCCAGTCCCGAAGCTGAAGTGTCGCCGAACAAAACCTCAGTTGATGCCAACGCTGCAAGTGCATTTGCCACGTTATGTGTTCCAGACAGTTCAAGCTCAGCAACGCTGACCAGATGATCGCTACCACGCACAAGCCAAGAGCCATCTTCATCAGTAGCCAGGCCATAATCTTTCAGACCGGTTGGCCTGTCGAGTCCAAAAGTGATGTGCTGGGTATCGCTTTCCAGAGTCAGAAGTTCGTGAATCGCATCATGACGTCGAGTGATGACAACCGCTGCCCCTTGGCTGATTCGAGCTTTCGCCCTAGCGTAGTCTTTTACGCTCTGATACCGATCCATATGATCTTCGGCGATGTTGAGTATGACGGCACAGTATGGATTCAAGGTCGAAGTAGTCTCGAGTTGGAAGCTGGACAACTCCAGTACATAACAGTCGGGCTCTGGTTCAGTCAGCAACTCCAGTGCAGGACGACCAATATTTCCACCAACCAGAACATTCCGATCGGCAGCCTCAGCCAGGCGACCGATCAATGTCGTAACAGTGCTTTTCCCGTTTGACCCCGTTATGGCAATCACCGGTGCCGTACAATCCCGCGCAAAAAGTTCGATATCACCAACCACTTCAACGCCTGCATTCATGGCTTCGAGCACAACTGGCTCAGTCAGTGCAACCCCAGGACTCATCACCAACAGATCGGTATCTTTTGCAACTGCCGTGTCGAACGACCCCGCGTGCAAATCAACATGGGGGTACAACCGGGACAGCGTATCCAGATAAGGAGGCTCTGCACGAGAATCCATCACCGTCAATGACACGCCCAAGCTATCCAGGTAGCGAACGCAAGAAAGTCCGGTAACACCCAAACCAACGATGACAGCCCGACCTGGATTTTTCTGTGTTGAGATGGTGTTAGCAGCCTGATTCATCACAGTGGCTACCTGATCTTCAACGTTGCCAGTCCGATCAGAACCAGAATCAGACTGACAATCCAGAAACGAACGATAATTTTTGGTTCTGCCCAGCCCTTCAGTTCGTAGTGGTGGTGCAGCGGTGCCATCCGAAATAGTCGACGACCGGTAAGCCTAAAAGAAATCACCTGCAGGATAACTGACAAGGTCTCGATGACGAAAATGCCCCCCATGATTGCCAACACGATCTCCTGGCGGACAATAACCGCAACAGTTCCAAGTGCAGCGCCGATAGCCAGTGCACCCACATCACCCATAAACACCTGTGCCGGATAGGTGTTAAACCAAAGAAACCCAAGGCCTGCACCCATCAAAGCTGAGCAGAATACGAGGACCTCACCAGCACCCGATATATGTGGAATACCTAGATAGCCAGAGAAAATTGCGTGACCCGTGAGGTAGGCAAAAATACCCATGCCGCCAGCCACAAGCACGCTGGGCAAGATAGCCAAACCGTCCAAACCATCAGTTAGGTTCACCGCATTACTGCTGCCAACGATCACAAACCATGCAAGCAGCACGTAAACCAACCCCAGATTGACTGCCACTGACTTAAACAACGGAACGATGAACTGCGTTTCAACCGGACTTTGTGCTGTTGCAAAAAGCGTGTAGGCAGCACAGGCAGCTACGATACTTTGCCAGAAAAACTTCTGTCTCTTGGACAGTCCTCGCCCTTCATCTCCTCTGAGTTTGCCGCGATCATCGATCCAACCAATCAACCCAAACCCAACACATGTAAACAGCGTAATCCAGATAAAACGGTTGCCTAGATCGGACCACAGCAGAGTCGCGATGACCGTCGACACCAGTATCAGCGCACCACCCATAGTTGGAGTACCCGACTTGTGCTGATGAGACTTTGGACCATCCTCCCGAATTGTCTCTCCGATTTTTAGATCATTCAGCTTGCGGATAAGTAACGGACCAATGACGAAGCTCATTACCAAAGCCGTTAGGATGCTGCAGATAGCTCGAAATGTGAGGTAGCGGAAAACATTCAGTCCGCTGTACTCGGTCGCTAAAATTTCGAACAGACTTTTGAGCATCAGGCGTACTCGCTCGGCCCTGTCTGAATCAATGCATTCACAATATTCTCCATGTGAGAAGAGAGAGATCCCTTCACCAACACGGTGAGTTCGGGAGTGAGCAGTTCGTGAACGGCAGCAATCAGACTCTCTTGTTTTTCAAAATGGCGGGCATGCATACCAAATTCCTCTGCCGCACAACGTGCGAGACCACCGGTCGTCAATAGGTCATCGATCCCCGCCTCCCTGGCAACCCGACCAGCAGCCTGGTGCAGACCCTCCGCCTGTTCCCCGAGTTCAGCCATATCTCCAAGCACCAAAATCCTTCTTCCTGGACGCGCAGCAAGCACCTGGATTGCCGCTTCGAGAGATGCCGGATTCGCGTTGTACGTGTCGTCGATCAACTGTGCGCCGGCCTGTGCTTGTTTTTGTTCAAGTCGACGCCGAACAGGTCGTACTTTTTCCATACCATTACAGATTTGTTCAGTGCTGCAGCCAACAGACCATGCTGCGGCCACCGCCGCCAACGCGTTGCGTGCATTGTGTCGACCGAGCAGGCTCAATTGAAACTCCAACCGACCATCGGGAAGACTGACTTCTATCAGGAGTTTGTCACCTACTGTAGTGGCGTCTCCCCGGATATCAGCTTCACTCTCCAGTCCAAAAGTGACACTCCTGAAATGACGAGCACGGGCTAACCAATAAGCTGCAAATCGATCATCGGCATTGATTACGACAGCACCACTTCGGTCGAGTCCATTTAAGATTTCTGCCTTTGCCCGGGCAACACCAGTAACATCGCGTAAACCTTCCAGGTGCGCCGAGCCCGCGTTAGTGATCACTGCTACCGATGGCCGGGCAATTCGCGAGAGATAGTCGATCTCACCTGGCTGGTTCATGCCAAGCTCAAGAACCGCATGATGATGCTCTTCGCGTAACCCCAGCAAGGTGATGGGCATCCCGATGTTATTGTTGAAGTTGGCACGGGGGGAGAGTACCGGGCCACCTTCACTCAGTATCGAAGTAATCATCTCGCGGACAGTTGTCTTCCCATTGGTGCCGGTTACGGCTACAACGGGCAGATTGAACTGGCAACGCCAGTAAGCAGCAAGACGTCCAAGAGATAGCGTAGTGTCCTCGACTACCAGAGTGGGTAGGTCGATTTCCAGCTCTTGGCTGGCCAGGACAGCTACTGCACCCGAGCTCTTAGCTTGCGCAACAAACTCATGGCCATCGAATTTTTCACCCTTGAGTGCAACAAACAACTCGCCACCACTCAGTTCGCGACTGTCTGTCACGACTCGCTCGAAATCAACATCATTACCGACAAGTCTTCCCTCGACAGCTGATGCAGCTGTTAGCAGATTCATCACTTATTTTCCTCCAGCAGTTGCCTAACGGTGTCCTGATCACTGAAATATTTCACATCTGAACCCACGATCTGTTCCAACTCATGTCCTTTACCTGCAATGAGCACTACATCCTTTTTGTCGGCACATTTCAGTGCGATCTGTATTGCCTTCTTGCGGTCTGGTTGTACTGCACTAGGCTCACGGGTCATGCCCGACAGGATGTCTTCTAGTATCGATACAGAATCCTCTCCCCTCGAATTATCGCTCGTGAGCACAACATGGTCAGCACAAGACTCAGCAATAGCACCCATGAGGGGTCTTTTCCCCGGATCCCGCTCGCCACCGCAACCGAATACACACCAAACCCGCCCAGCAGCATTAACTCGCGCCGCCTTCAGAGCCTGTTCCAGAGCTGATGGCGTATGAGCATAGTCAACGATGACTTGTGGCCCTTGACGATTGTGATCGACCAACTCCATCCGACCAGATACCGACTTTAGACGTGGCATGATCTCTGATATGCCGCTGGGCGTGAACTCCAGAGCAAGCAATGTGCTCACGACCGCAACCGTGTTCATAACATTGAACTCACCCAGAAGTGAGCTGTGAAAAACTATCTCACCGACAGGAGAACTCAGTATCAAGTCGTATCCATCCGGCGCCACGTGCATCCCAAGTGGATACACGTCGGCGTTATTGTTCATTCCATAGGTCCAAACCTTGGCCGATAGACCAGCAACAGCGAATTCAGCACCCCATGGGTCATCAGCATTAATAATCGCTGTTCGCAAACCACCAGTCCGAAACAAGAGCAGTTTTGCCGCTGCGTACGCTTCCATGTTCTGGTGATAATCGAGATGATCTCGACTGAGATTGGTGAATACGGCCGCATCAAACTCAACACCCTTAACTCGATCCTGATCAAGCGCGTGCGACGATACTTCGATACAGACGCTGTTGGCACCTTTTTGCAAAAGATCCGCCAGTTGGGCCTGCAGAGTAACCGCATCCGGTGTGGTCAGGCTTTGTGGCTGAAGTGCCCCGACGAGACCGGACCCAACGGTGCCGATGAATCCTGTTCGATGACCAAGACAGGTAAGCGCTTGCGCCAATAGACCTGCACAGGTGGTTTTCCCATTAGTACCCGTTAGCCCGATGACACAGAGTGCCCTGGATGGAAAACCATAGAAGCGGCTCGCAATCTGGCCAATTTTCTGGCGGAGATTGTCTATCGGAAAAGCGGGCACTACACAGTCTTGTCGATTCCATCCCTCCGATTCGTATAGAACCGCGGCCGCGCCTGCACTGACTGCCTGATCGATGTAACCGCGCCCATCGGTATCGCTACCCGGCAGGCCAACAAAGACCTGTCCGACCTGCACATGACGAGAGTCCAGCGAAAAACCTGAAATCTCGATGTCATCCTTAATCGGAATATTTGTTACGCCATCGAGCAATGTTCCCAGTGAACAGAGCTTCTGTGATGCCGAAGTTATCACGCGTCCGTTGCCAAGCCGCCTCTACGGGCTGCGATTTCGAGTGTCGACTCAGGCGCGTCAGGTGCAACACGATGTAATCGTAAAGCATCGGCCATAATATTCCCAAAGGCCGGTGCTGCGACTTCACCTCCGAAATGTTTTCCGCCTTTGGGATCATCAATCATCACGACTAAAACAAAGCGCGGATCAGACACTGGTGCAAAACCGGCAATCAAAGACCGATAACGATCCTTTTCATAACCACCACCAGGCTTGATTTTGTGTACCGTACCAGTCTTACCCGCGACCCGATAATGTGGGACCACTGCCCGAGTGGCTGTACCTTCGGAAACAACCCGTTCAAGCATCAACGTGATTTGCCGAGCGACATCGGCAGGAAGCACCCTTATGCCGGTTTGAGTTTTGGTTTCCAGGCGTATGGTTACCGGCACCAGCATCCCTTCTGTCGCAAAAACCCCATAGGCACGGGCCAACTGGACCAATGTTGCTGATAGGCCGTATCCAAAAGACAGCCAAGCATGATCTACCGGGCGTTCCCTATTCACTAACAACCCCGACTGTTCACCCGGCAGTTCAATTCCCGTAGTGTGACCAAATCCTACCGCGCTCAACGTGTCGTACAGCTCCTTAGGCGCCATTTCCAATGCCACCTTTGCCGCACCGATATTGCTTGACTTGATCAACACTTCCGAAAAACTGAGATCTCCATAATCTCGGACGTCCTGTATACGACGACCGCCAACATAGTGCACACCAGGACCGGTCATGATCCTACTGTCAGGAGTAAATACTCCCTTTGCGAGGGCTAAAGACAAGGTAAATGGCTTTATTGTTGAGCCCGGTTCAAATACATCCGTGACTGCGCGGTTTTTAAAGTTCCCAGCTGTGATGTCTGCCCGGTCATTCGGGTTGAAATCCGGAAAGTTGACCATAGCCAGCACCTCACCGGTGCGGCAATTGAGCATTACGGCAGAACCACCAGCTGCCTGGTTCTGTAGGACAGCCTTGCGGATATGTCTGCGCATTGCAGCCTGAATCCTAAGATCGAGACTCAACTTCAGCTTCCGACCATGATGCACGGACCGAACATTCTCAATATCTTCAACAACACGATGGCGGGCATCAATCAGAACTCGTTTCTGACCTTCTACGCCGGACAAGTGATTGTCGAAAGACCGCTCTACGCCTTCCTGACCGTGGTCATCGATGTCCGTAAATCCAACAATGTGTCCAACCAGCGTGCCCGCCGGGTAGTAACGCCCATATTCCCTCTGGGTAGTGACACCGCGGATACCCAATTGTTGAATCTGCTGCGCTTTGTCTGGTGGGAGGTGCCGACGCAAATAGACGAATTTCTTGTTGGCCGGCAGATCTATCTTGCTGTTGATCTGGTTGAGAGGGATTTTCAACGCAGCGGCGAGTCGTTCCAGGTCAGGTCCGGCTTTTCTGAGTTCTCGGGGATCTGCTGTGATCGCGTCCAGTGGTGTACTGACGGCCAAGATCTCACCCTGTCTGTCGGTGATGACACCTCGTACCGGCTTAACTGGAAGCGTTCTGATTTGCCTGATTTCTCCCTCACTTCTCAGTTGACTGCTCTCAAGCACCTGAACCTGAAATGCTCTGGCGAACAACCCCATGAACCCCAGCAACATCACCGCAAAGCAGAACCAGTGTCGCCGCGGGTAGAATTTCTGCCGATTTTGGAGCAACTGGCTCATCTTGAACTCTCAAGTCTCAAAACGACGGTGTCCTGGGGATCTGGGGGCACCATGCCCAGTTTTTGCCGAGCCTCGAATGCAATTAAGCTGTGTAGCGACCAAGTCGCCTGCTCTAGTTGAAGTTTTCCCCATTCGTCGTTAAGTCGATCGCGCAGAATTTCTGCGTCTCTGACCTCAAGAAACACTTGTCGATTTTCATATCGAATAAGCACCGTGCTCAATGCACTACCGACCACCGCAATAACAAGACCGATCAGTATCTTCATGAGTCTGCGTGCGCCGTTTTTTCAGCCGCCCTGAGCACGGCACTGCGGGCACGAGGATTGGTCTCAACCTCCTGCTGGCCGGGCCTCAGTGGCTTGCTCAGTATTTTCACAGCAGGTCGAATTTGATCATGGGTAACCGGCAGATCCGGCGGATAACGATCACCGCTGGCAGACTGGCGCAGGAACTGCTTGACTGCGCGGTGCTCGAGTGAATGAAAACTGATCACGACCAGACGGCCACCCGGTTCAAGAACACTCAGAGCTTGCGGCAACACTGACTTCAACTCACCGAGTTCCTGATTGACCTGCATCCTGATCGCCTGAAAAGTTCGGGTTGCTGGGTGCTTGCCCGGTTCTCGGGTCGGTACCGCGTGCGCTACGATGTCAGCGAGTTCTAGCGTACGCGACAGCGGTCGACTGGTCCGCGCAGCAACAACGGATCGGGCGATTCTTCTTGAATAGCGCTCCTCGCCAAGCTCGCGCAGACAGTTACGAAGCCGTTCTTCAGTGACTGTATTCAACCACTCTGCAGCAGACTGGCCCATATCCGGATTCATACGCATATCGAGCGGACCGTCACCTTTGAAACTGAAACCACGTTCATGACTATCGAGCTGTGGAGACGAAACACCAAGATCGAGTACAAGTCCTGTCACCCGATGAACGAGCCCGTGGGAATTAACCATTTCGAACAGCTCAGAAAATGATGCCTGTACAAACGTCAGCCGGTTTTCCGTCTCAGACATCTGCTTTGCACAGCGGTGCGCTTCCGGGTCTCGATCGATGGCAAGAACTCGTCCGACAGGTCCCAGACAACTCAGAATGGCCCGCGTATGGCCTCCACGGCCAAATGTAGCATCGACATAGGTACCATCGGCTTGGACGTTAAGCGCCTGCACGACCTCTCTCGTCATAACCGGCTCGTGTCCATTACCTGACATGGCCGGTGAGTTGTCTAAAGCGAGAGCGACTCAAGCTCAATGGGAAGTTGCCGATCCTCGGACTGCTTCAACAGCCATTCATCGCACTTCACTTTCCAAAGGCCTTCATCCCAAATCTCAAACTTATTTCCCTGTCCGATCAATACAATGTGTTTTTCTAAACTTGCAAATTCCCGTAATGGCGCAGAGACGCGTATCCGGCCCCCGCTTGAAAGATCACAATCCGTGGCATAGCCGATCAAGAGTCTCTTCAACGCCTGTGCTGACGGATCGAAACTGGGTAACTCGACGACCTTTCTTTCGACCTGCTCCCATTCATCCTGTGGATACAACCAGAGACACCGTTCGCCTGTGTTGTTAACAGTCAGCACGAACTGGCCATCACAACGTTCAGTGAGAATCTGACGGTACTTCGCAGGAACGGCAAACCGTCCTTTTTGATCCATGTTGAGGGAACTTGCACCACGAAACATGTCATCTTCTGCCTTAAGTCTTTACCTCAAACCAAAGTCGCTGGTCTGGTCCGCTGATCTATTAGTCAATTGGTGCCCACCATGCAAAAAAGAACGCCCGACCCAAAAAAGGGCCGGGCAATCACCAAAGGAGGATGAGGATGGATGGATATGCCGCCATCCACGGCAAACCGGTAGGGGTAGTCAGGGTACTGGGGTCTGTCGACCGGTAGCTCGCATATTCTGTTGAATAACTCACGATTCTTTACCAATTTATACCCTTTTCACCACAATTACCCACTAATCGACACTCTGGCATCAATATCACGACCTGTCAAGCCTGTAATTCAAAAAAATCATGGGTTTATCGCTGAATGGACACTGTCGATGACTGCGAACTCAATATCGGCCATCTATCGGTAACGGAGCTGACGCCAGCTGTCAGTCCGTCAGTGTTGTATAACTACGTCAAATGACCAGTTGGGCCTTAAAAAAAAGGCCTATAGGCTCTATGAGTGGAGGTGGGGAGCCGGCCTGTAAGCCGGGTTCTGTCGAAGGCGACCATTCATCTTGGTCACACGTCACCGTGTGACTCTCGCGACCTACCCGAATCCGATGCGGGCCGCACCATTGGATTCCTATTTGGTCTTGCTCCAGGTGGGGTTTACCCTGCCGTTCGTGTTACCACGAACGCGGTGCGCTCTTACCGCACCATTTCACCCTTACCGCTCAACAGGTGTTCACCTGCCGAACTGGCGGTATATTTTCTGTGGCACTGTCCATCGACTCGCGCCGTCCAGACGTTATCTGGCACCCTGCCCTGTGGAGCCCGGACTTTCCTCCGCCACGCACCGCTAAACACCAAATTCTGGTGTCTGCAGGAACGAAGCCGCGATCGCCCGGCCGACTCCCCATGACAACATATTACTGGTGACGCTTTATAGCAAGTCCGGGCGTCAGCTATCTGAGGCATCTGGCTTAGCCAATGCCAAGATTCGGTCGTAATAATCGTTGCGACGACCGCCGAACAACTTAATGGCTACCTGACTCGCTACACCGGGTTGCAAATGTTCGGCGAGTATCGGCAAAACGTCGTCAGGGCTAATTAAGCGTTGAGTGACTGGGTCTGGGCAGCCCTCGACAATGATCACGAGTTCCCCTCTGACTGGATGATCATCATTTTCGAAGCGCTCCGCCATTTCATCCAGTGTCGCCAGCACAGTCTCTTCGAAACGCTTTGTCAACTCCCGTAAAACCGAGACACGCCGCACACCACCCATAGCCCGAACCATGTCGGCCAGTGTCGCCTTTAAACGCCTCGGTGATTCGAAAAAAACCAAGGTACGGGGTTCTTTTGCCAGGTCTTGAAGCATCCTACGCCTTGCAGACGATCGAGGCGGCAGAAATCCTTCAAAAGCGAAACGATCTGTCGGTAGACCAGACACAGCCAGGGCTGCTGTCACAGCGCTGGGGCCGGGGACCGTCAGGACTGGTAGTCCTGTGGCCAAACAATCTCGGACGAGCAGGTAACCCGGATCGCTGATCAACGGTGTTCCAGCATCACTGACCAGTGCAATATCTTCACCACGCAGCAAAGAGTCTATGATCTGGCGACTTCGCGCGCGTTCATTGTGCTGGTGTAGCGAGAACAGTCGTTTCGACACTCCAATATGTTGAAGCAGAATTCGTGTGTGCCGCGTATCTTCAGCTGCTATCCGATCCACCGATGCCAAAACCTCCGCTGCCCGGGCAGTCAAATCGCCCAGATTGCCGATCGGCGTCGCGACCACATACAGCGTACCGGATCCGGAAACGCTCATACCAGCGCAAGACACTGACTGCAGTCGACTGAGCTGAATAACATTCTAGGCAAACTGAATGACTGTGAGTCGGGTTATTAAAGTGTATCCGGTATACTGATCTGATGTCGCGATCTGGACTTATTGACAAGGCACTGGAACTGTACCGGCACCATCTGGACAACACCCACGGCGGATTCCTGACCCGGCAGATGGATAAGCGATTGTGCAATAGCCGGTACAAGCGTAGACCCCCTGGAAGTCATCACTGGTCTGAGGATATTGCTGCCGAATTCCTGCAACGACAGGGCCTTGTACTGCTGGTGACAAACTATCGCAATCGAACGGGTGAAATCGATCTGATCATGAGCGATGACCAAACGCTGGTTTTTGTTGAAGTCAAGCAACGTCGTGACAGCCAGTTTGGCCGACCCGAAGAATCTGTCGACATTGCTAAACAGGCGAAACTCAGGCGCACCGCAGCCAGCTATTTACAGCGCAACGATAGATTGCAATCCTGGACCTGTCGTTTTGATGTGGTTGCGATCACGGGCAGTCCACATGCACCGGTTTGCCGCTGGATTCAGAACGCTTTCCATTAAACCGTACGAAGAAACGTACATCCCATTGAAACACGCTAACGTGCCGGTGACTGTGAGACGCAGATAAGGCCTGTTACAGTTCGGCCTTGTAGAACAGTTCGTTCCCAATCTTTTCGTGGACCAGACCAACACCTCACTGGAAACACAGACCCCATGAATCCTGAACAAAGAATCAGACAGCATTTCGAGACCAGCGCCGCTACCGCACTCAAGACCCAGGCCGCAATCGGTCTGCAGGTGGCCGATGCGGCGCGCCGGATCGCTACTGTCTATGACAACGGCGGTAAGGTCCTGCTCTGCGGTAACGGGGGCTCAGCAAGTGACGCGCTGCACTTTTCAGCAGAATTACTGTGCCGTTATGAAAAGGAGCGCCAGCCGCTGGCCGCGATCGCCCTACCAGCTGATACAGCCACACTCACCGCTGCGGGCAACGACTACGATTTTAGTCAGGTTTTTGCCCGCCAGATTACCGGTCTGGGCAAACCAAACGACGTATTGATCGTTTTCACGACGTCCGGCCAGAGTCCGAACATTCTTGAGGCTACCAGAGCCGCCACAACTGCCGGACTCGGTGTCATCGCACTGACCGGACGGGACGGTGGCCCCCTGGCGAGTCTGCTTGATACAAGTGACCTGGAATTACGGGTTCCTTCAGACTCAACAGCCCGTATCCAGGAAGCCCACGCTATAATCATTCACTGCATATGTAATCTGGTTGACCTTCATATGACAGGAGAGACGAAGCTATGACGTCTTCACGCTGCACATCTCTAAAAAACGTTTGCCTGGGCCTGTTGCTCTTGGCCGGCTCAATCCTGGCCGGTGGCTGTGTACCTGTAAGCTTGCTGGCTATTGATGTCGTACGCGACGAGCGAGAGCCGCGCGCTTACTGGCAAGACAATAAGGCCGAAATGGACATGCGGTTTTCGATCTACCGGAACAAGACGATTTCAGACACCAATGTCAGCGTCACGATCTGGAATGCCGTGGTACTGCTGACTGGCGAAGTTCCCGACCAGCAAACCATCGACCGTATTCTGGATATCGCAAAATCTCACGATTACACCCGCCAGGTGGTAAATCGCATCGAGTTGGCCGGCCGGACCAATATGGCCAGCCGTATTAACGACAGCTGGCTAACTGGCCGTGTAAAAACTGCGCTGGTGGTATCAGGCACAGTGGACCCGACACGCTTCAAAGTTGTTACCGAAAGGGCAAATGTCTATCTCATGGGCCTGGTCACCTCGGCTGAAGCGACCGAGGCTGTGATGATCGTGCGCAGCGTTCCCGGCGTGGTGCGCGTTATCAAGGTTTTTGAGTACTTCTAATATAGTAAGCTCAAGGCGTAAAGACGCCTGGCAGGCCGTTGAATTCTGAGCATAAGATCTTTCAGAGCCAAGACCAACTCCGGACACAGCTGGACAAGGTCAGGCGGCCGCTTGTCTTCACCAACGGCTGCTTCGACATCCTGCACCGGGGGCACGTTGATTATTTGGAGCAGGCAGCACAGCTGGGCGCTACATTACTCGTAGCAGTAAACAGTGACGAGTCAATCCGAGCGCTGGGTAAGGGTGAAGACCGGCCAATCAATTCGCTGGCAGACCGGCTGGCAGTACTGGCCGCACTGGGCTTCGTCGACCTGGCGATCGGATTCGGGGACGAGACCCCCCTGGAACTGATCCGCTTGTGCCAACCGGATCGGCTGGTCAAAGGCGGTGACTGGCCTGTTTCTGAGATTATCGGTGCCGATCTGGTCCAGGTTAGTGGCGGTACGGTCCACACCATCCCTATCCGCTATCCCTGTTCAACCAGTGAACTGCTTAAGAAGATACGCACCACAAAAAGCTGAGATCCCCTCTCTGGGTCAGGCGCAAGAGTCTGCCAGTAGCACGCGGTAGTCCTGCGCATCAGAATCACTGAAGCAACACGCAACGATCCGCTCGAACTGAACCTGATGCTGGCGCATCACGGACACCGCAATTGCTGCAGCGTCTAACTTGGGATACCCGAATACACCTGTACTGATGGCCGGAAAAGCGATAGATGCCAGTCCCGCATTCATCGCTAACGCGAAACAGTTCTCATAGCAGCACTGCAACAGCGCTGCTTCCCCCGCGCTACCGCCTTTCCAGACTGGACCAACGGTGTGAACAATCCAGGCTGAGACCAGCCCAAAGCCGGGAGTTAACCGCGCCTCCCCGGTCCTGCACCCATCCAGTTGTGCACAGTAGGCCATAAGCTCAGGACCTGCTGCCCGGTGAATTGCGCCATCAACACCCCCACCACCCAGCAGTGTCTCATTGGCGGCATTAACCACGACCGATACGTCGAGTGTCGTGATGTCAGCGATCATCACGTCGATCAAGGAAATATCCTCGTGGGGAACATCAAGACCAATGTCAAGTCGCTAACAGCCAGCAAATGTAACACTCACGTGGGTAGGTCGATGCGTATCACCATGGGTTCGAGTTCGGTCAGGGCTCGCCTATACACTCGGCGCTTGAATGATACGATCTGTTTCAGAGGCTGCCAGTAATCGACCCACCGCCACTCGTCAAACTCGGGACGCTCGGCATGGTCAAGACAGACTTGATTATCATCGGCCAACATATGCAGCAGGTACCACATTTGCTTCTGACCTCGAAACAGCATTCCTTGAGAGCGAATGTGGGTCCGGGGTACATCATAGCGCAGCCATTTTTGTGTATGTCCAATCACCTCGACATGCTCGGGCAATAAGCCGACCTCTTCATGGAGTTCGCGGTAGACGGCATCCAGTACTGATTCTCCCCTTTCGACTCCACCTTGCGGAAACTGCCAGCCATCATGGCGGCTGCGCCGGGCCCAAAGCACTTGACCCCCACCATTACACAAAATGATCCCGACGTTAGGTCGATAACCATCTTTGTCAATGGATTGATCGTCTGGCAGTTGCATAGCGTGTGTGCCCAAAAATGATTATTGTTTCATGTTCGGCGTTTTCAGACAATGTGATCACATTCTCCGCAAGCTGTCTTTAATGAGGAGCATCGGACCGTAGTAACTGCGCTGCTGGCAAACGGTGTTGATACTCGGTCAAACTGAGCAAACTAGCAGATAAACCCGACTACTTCAGATGATTATGCCTCGCGGTACAAGTCATCGTAGCGGGCCTTGAACATGACTTCGAGTTCATCGATCACCTCGACTGCAGCCTGCTGCCCCATAACATGACGGGTCATGAGTGTAGTGGCCGCAGAAAATACATTGTCACTGTCGAGCATCGGATAGGTTCTCGCCAATCGTCGTATCGCTGCGATCACACTCTCTTCCACTGGTCTTGGCACCTGTAGAGGTTGCTCGGAGACTGGTGTGGTCACAACAGGATGTCGCTGTGATAGAAAATCAGCAAAATCGACAAGTGTGCATCGGGCCGTCGGTGTCATTTGACGAAAAGCCTTCAGAAGTGCGTGTTCGATATCATCGCTCATGATTGTCGGGCAGATGGCTGATCTGGGATTGAGGTTCAGGCCACGTTAACCGCTATTGGCAACTTGTCCGTCCCCGAGACCAACCGTATCACATTGGTCTTTCGCAAAAATGAGAAATTCCTCCATTGCCCTAATACGAAACTTTTGCTTCTGGTAAACGATCGTAAAAGGCCGTATGAGCGAAGGAGTCAAACTGGTTTTTTCGAGCAGACCCAGGCTGAGTTCCTTATCCAGCGTTGCGATCGACAAAATGGAAATTCCCAGGCCTGCTGCGACTGCACTTTTGATCGACTCAGAACTGCCAAACTCCATCGCCAGAATCATATCTGAGAACGATAATTTGTTTTCAGTCAGATACTCGGAGATGACCTGCCGGGTGCCGGATCCCTCCTCACGACTGATAAACGGGTACTGCATGATCTGGTCAGGCCTGACAGGTTCTGGTCCGGCCAACGCGTGATCCGGCGGCATTACCAGTAGCAGTTCATCCTGCCAGCAGACTTCAGTAACCAGATTCTTGTTGTTGATCGGCCCTTCAACAATACCAATATCAATTTCGTTGTTTTCCACCATGTGGATAACACCGAGAGTATTAGTAACATACAGGCGCATCGTTACCTCAGGAAATTTCGCCTGATAGTCTCCGAGAACGCGTGGAATCACATATTGGCCAATCGTTGTGCTTGCACCAATAACCAAAGGCCCCAAAACATCGCCCGTGAGTTTTCGTACCTCGTTGTCCATTTCACCGTACTGCGCGATGATCAGGTCGGCATGTGACTTCACCAGTTCACCCGCTACGGTCAGTGTAATCCGATTATGTGTTCGATCAAAAAGGCGGGTGTTGAAGTATTCCTCCAACTGACGAATCTGGAATGTCACTGCCGGTTGGGTCATATGCAACACGTCGGCAGCCTTGGTAAAACTCAGCAGCCTGGCTACTGTCGAAAATACCTGCAGTCTTCTGTCAGCCATAACAAAAGTGTGTTTCTAAAATCAAGCGACCGCCTGCCGTGTACCTTCGTCCAGCACAAACTGGCGGAATGCCTGGGCTGTTGGGGAAAGTCGTTTACCGCGCCGGTGTCCGACATACCAACGGCGCATAATCGGCATTCCTCGGATATCCAAACGGCCCAGTCGCTCGAGCGTAAGTTCCAGTTCAACGGTGTGTACAGAGACAATCGCCAGCCCCAGGCCGGCTTCGACACTCTGTTTGATAGTTTCATTACCTGTCATTTCGATGGTTGCACTGGGGGTAAAAGATTTTTGATCGAAAAAACGTTCCATCGCGATACGGGTTCCCGACCCTGGCTCGCGCACCACAAATGTTTCTTCCGTTAACTCTTTCAAGGCTATCGAACGGTGCTTGGACAATGGATGATCGGGTCGCGCAATCATAATCAAGGGGTTGTCCATAAAAGCGTCGGCATCGAGATCGAGGCCTTTAGGCGGTTTACCCATCAGGACGACATCGGGTTGATTGTCTTCAAGTTTTTGCAACAAGGTCTCCCTGTTGGTCACATCGAGTGTAACTTGAACACTTGGGTGCAAACGGGTAAAAGTGGCGAGCAGTCGTGTGGCGAAATAGTTCACGGTAGAAGCAACAGCGATGCGCAGCCGGCCTGAATCCACGCCTTTCAGTTCATCCATTTCTTCCCGCGCTGTGGCCAGGTGGCGCATGATAGTCTGAGCATGACGCAACATGGTTTCACCCGCTTGAGTCATGAATACGCGCTTACCCAACTGCTCGAACAACGACAATCCGACGGAACTTTCCAGCTGTTTAATCTGCATTGAAACTGCCGGCTGGGTGAGGTGGAGCTCTTCAGCCGCACGCGTATAACTCAGCTGGCGGGCGACCGCTTCGAAGACCTGCAATTGGCGAATGGTAATGTGCATACCGGACCTTTAGGGCACGGGACCGAGACCCAGATCCCGATCACTGAAATAAGTATAACTTATTTATACTACAGGAAAATCGCAATAACGCTGATGTAAATTTGTACCCAGGGGTAGGCTGGCTTAGCGCTGATTCTTAAGCTTTCAACGAGGTTTTTATCTAATTTCAGTAACAACCTGCGTCGAAGCGAGCCGCTGGCTGGCCACTATCCAGCACGGACCGAACAGTGACAGAGGCACCTTTCAAACTATTTTCCACACCCATGTGTAGCAAACACACCGCCGCACCATAAATCAGGCTGTCGTACATCGGACCCGATGCGCCGGCCAGTGCCAAACGTCCAGCCTGAGCTGTGGCCAGTGCTCTGCGGTACATTTCGTCTTCGTTCGGCCGTTCGCTCTGTGCGGACGCTGGCAACAATACATCAGGCAGTGGTACTGAACGAGTCTGAGAATTAATGCCGGCAAGCGCGGGATCAAGCCGAATTTCTTCATTGTCACGATCAGCTGCAAACCGCAACAGTTTCGACGGCTGATTCAGCGATGCGATAACACCGCCTTCCACACCGCGAACAATCGCAGCAGATGCAAATCCTGCCCTGCGGGCCAACATCGCATAAATTGGCGGATAAGGTTTGTGAACATACCCCGTAACCAGGTGCGTCGACTGCCGCCCCAGGACAGGAGCCAGCAACACCTCCAACGTCGTCAGTAGCGGTCGTTTCACAATTCGTGACCGAAGGTCAACCAGCTGGTGCAGACCAGGACAGGCGTATCTCTGGTCAACATATGCCCAGCCACAGGTCGGATCATCAAGTTGCATTGCTGCCTCAGCCGGGGCCAGTTCCACTGCCGCACCCGCGGCTTCAAGGACCTGGCGGTGAGTAGTACCGTACTTCGGCCCGACCTGCTGAGCGCCCGAACTGACTGTGGCGATCCCACAGGCGGCAAGGACTGCGGGTAGAAAAGGAGCTGCCGGTAATCCGCGAACAAATCCGTCGAAAGGGTCTGCAATATGCAGAATATCAGCAACCCCAGAGCGAACTTGTACTGTGCTGTCGAGAAGCGCCCGAAGTGCGCCACAATTCTCAGCATCGGTTTCCCGCTTCATGCGCAGTGCAATTAGAAATATCGCGGACTGTACTTCATCGGCTGACCCGGCAAGAATATGAGTCATCGCACGATAAGTCTCTTCTTCAGAGAGGTCTTTACTGAGTTCGGGGCCGGTCGCAATGCGCTGTAGATACGAACGCATCTCAAGATCGACCGATGTAATTTTCATGACCGTAGTCCTATCGTGGTTTTCAATTAGAGTCTACGTTGCAACGCTTGCTCTCTCTATACCCAATTCGGTAGTGTAGACACACCCAACCGAATTTCTGGAGGGATTTCACATTGGACGAGCAGCAAATGACACTGGCGAGCGGTATTGCGGCATTTGAGTCCAAGCAATTCAGCCAGGCATTGCAACTTCTAGCACCACACGCACAAATCGGCAACTCGGACGCACAACATCGTCTGGCTGTCATGTGCCAGAACGGTCTTGGACAGGTTCGAAACGAAGCATCGGCCTACAGATGGATGAAGTACGCTGCAGACCAGGACCATGGTCCGGCTCTACACGCGTTGGGCTACATGTATCTGGATGGTGACTGCACCAACCAGGACAACCAAAAAGCCGTGGCCTGTTTTGAAAAAGCGGTGGATCTTGGATTTGAAGGCTCGATGCTGGCACTGGCACAGATGTACCAGCAGGGCCGCGGCGTAGTCCAGAACACAGCCAAAGCCAGGTTGCTCTATGTCCAGGCCGGATTCGATCCCGCAGAACTGATCGACCACAGTTAGTGCCGCAGACCACCCACGTCGCTATTCAGGATCTCTTTTGAGACGAATGCCCTTTGTCAACAGTAGTCCATTTAAGTCGATCCGCTCGGTCGCGCTGACTGCGATTGGTCCGAAACCGACCCACAAACATGAACACCACGATTCCCAAAACAGCCAGACCGCCGAAGATCAGTTCGTTCAGACCCATGGTCTAACGACTTCTTAGCTTTGCCAGGAGGCGCAGAATTTCAAGGTACAACCAGACCAATGTCACCATGAGGCTGAACGCGCCATACCACTCCATGTACTTCGGTGCTCCCTGTTCAGCACCTGCCTCGATAAAGTCGAAATCAAGCACAAGGTTAAGGGCTGCAATCGCCACGACAAAAAGACTGAATCCAATTCCGAACAAACCATTGCTATGGATGAAACCAACGCTAGAACCAAAAAACCCCATCACAAAACTCACCAAGTAAAGCAATGCGATACCGCCAGTTGCTGCAACAATCATCAGCCGAAAATTCTCGGTCGGTTTTATCAAACCAGTTTTATACGCCAACAGCAACATGGCAAGCGTTCCAAAAGTCAGGCCCACAGCCTGAATCACGATCCCCGGATACTGCAACTCAAACATTGCAGAAATCCCCCCCAGCGCCAGACCCTGCAAAAGCGCATACGCGGGTGCCGTCAGCCCCGCCCATTGACGCTTGAAAATGGTAACTATTGCCATGACCAACCCACCTAATAGACCAAGCATCATCAACCCGTTGACTGCAGGTGGCTCACTGCTTTGGAAAAACTGGTTCCAGACATAACCTGCACTGACTAGACACAGCACCAGCAGGATACCGGTCTTATTGATCGCACCCGCCAGGGTCATGCGTTGAGTACTGTCGGTTTCGTCGAAGGTTGCATCGGGCTGGAATGCGTTGCTTCTGAACATCGGATTACCTGAACGACCGAATGTCTGCAGAGCTGTTCGATTTGCCATCTGGTTTGCTCCTGACTGAGAAAACTGAATCGTCTCACAGCTCAAGGTACCGGTTCCACCTTGCACTGCCAATTACAACCGTGTACGCCTGAACACTCAACGGGAAGGGTTAGAATGTACGGTTCTACCCTATTCCCCCTAGGATATAGTCATATTCTGTGCTTTAGCTCAGAATTTTCGCTTTGTACACCAAGGCCGGTGCAATGAATTACCTTCCTGTCTTTCTACGAATCCACAACGCGCCCTGCCTCGTCGTTGGTGGTGGCGCGATCGCATTGCGCAAAGTTGAGTTACTGCTCAGTGCCGGCGCATCAGTTACTGTGGTTTCGAAGTCTCAGGACCATCGTATGCTCAAGCTCATTCAGCAACAGAAAATCACCCATTTGAAATGCGAATTTAGCCCGGACCTGATCACGGGTATGTACCTGGTGGTGGCTGCAACTAACGATCGGACCGTCAATCAGCAAGTCTCGGAGACCGCGATGGCTCAGGCCATACCGGTCAATGTCGTAGATCAACCCGAACTGAGTAATTTCATTGTGCCCTCGATTGTCGACCGTTCCCCTGTCATCGTTGCAGTCGGTACCGGCGGTACAGCACCCATACTCGCCCGCTTGCTCAAAAGCCGACTTGAGACTCTGATACCGGCCGCTTATGGACGACTGGCCGGGCTTGCGGGTGGATTTCGGCAGCAGGTCAAGGCGAAATTCGATTCCATCGCCGAAAGAAAACACTTCTGGGAATATGTACTACAAGGGCCCATCGCAGAACTGGTCTTCTCCGGGCGGGATGATGACGCTCGGGATGCACTTGAGCGACTCATTGAAAAGCCGGATTACTCACCCACTGCACAAGGTGAGGTCTACCTGGTTGGCGCAGGCCCCGGAGACCCAGACTTACTGACTTTCCGCGCCTTGAGACTTATGCAGCAAGCTGATGTCGTACTCTATGACCGACTCGTTGCTCGCGAGATTGTCGATCTGGCACGACGGGATGCGGACCGCATTTTTGTCGGCAAATCACGTGCGAAACATGCCGTGTCACAGACAGACATTAACCGTCTACTCGTTGAACTGGCACACCAAGGAAAACGGGTGCTGCGACTCAAGGGCGGAGACCCGTTCATCTTTGGTCGGGGCGGTGAAGAGATTGCGGACCTGGTTCGTGAAAATATCCCCTTCCAGGTTATACCCGGTATAACTGCCGCATCGGGTTGTGCCGCCTATGCCGGTATACCACTTACCCACCGTGACCACGCACAATCCTGCGTTTTTGTCACCGGCCATCTAAAAGATGGTCAACTCGACCTTAACTGGTCCGCGCTTTGCCAACCTGGCCAGACAGTGGTTGTCTACATGAGCCTGACCGGTCTTGAAACACTGTGCAGTAAGATGATCAGGCACGGTGCCGATAGAGATCTACCAGCTGCATTGATTCAACAAGGTACAACAAGAAACCAGAAGGTTATTACAGGCACACTGGCAACCCTGCCTGGAACAGTAAGCAGCGGTGATATCAAACCACCCACTTTGCTTATCATAGGCCATGTTGTCAGCTTGCGCTCAGATCTCGCCTGGTACAACCCCGACGACTGTAGCCCCGATACCGACACTGAAACAAACCTGCACGCGAAGTCAGACTTTTCCAGATGAGTGGGCAAGCGACACTCTGCTCATGACTACTGTCTGGCTGGATGTGGGTACTGACGCCGATCTCGAGCCTGGCAGCATGAAAAGGCTGGACATCGGCCGTGAGCCTGTACTACTGGCTAATGTAGAGGGGACAATCGTGGCTGTTGCCGATACGTGTACTCATGAAGACGCATCTCTCTCGGGTGGTGCACTCGATGGTGTGTTTGTCCGTTGCCCACTGCACGGCAGTAGATTCTGTCTACTTAATGGCAAGGCTATAGATGATCCTGCAGAGATCGACCTCGAGACTTTTTCTATCAGGATCGAGCAAGGGCGGATTCTAATAGAACTATCGAGTTGACTCCGCTAATTCAGTGTGCCCGAGCACCTGCATCTCCGGATGCTCCGGTTCCAAACTCGCACAGTGCCTTCACCAGGTGGTATCGATCTTCGACCACCGCAGCTTCGAGCAAGCCTTGCTTCTCACGAGACGAAAAAGGCAGACTACAGGCCAGTGTATCGACCAACTCGGGTATATCAAGAACCTCAAGAGACTTCCATTCAACACTTAACTTCTGATGTGCCAGATAGGCCTTTACCGACTCCAGGAGCTGCTCTTTTTCGAGTTGAATATCCTCAAGTACTGTGTCATGAACAAAACGGTCCCAGCACACGTGTGCGCTTCGATATCCGCGCTGGACATCAAGGTCACTAACGATATCAAACCGACTAACCCCACCAAGCACAATCAGCAGGCGACCGTCGCGCGTTTCACTGAAACTGATAATCCGGCCGGCACATCCAGTTCGGTGTAGTTCCGGATTTTCTGTGTCCGCACCAGGTAGGGGCTGTACCATACCGATCAGACGCGTTCCGGCCAATGCATCTAACACCATATTCAGATACCTGGGTTCGAATATATTTAGCGGAAGCTGACCGTTCGGGAGCAGCAGTGCGCCAGTCAACGGAAACAGTGACAGCTCCTGGGGCAGGTCCTCGAACTCAATTGCAAACGACCTAGTCATCGTAAATACCTCTAATTGACCTGCGATTGTAACGTGAATGCTTGAAAATGCAGTACAGCCAGGTAACGGTCACTGCCAGGCGCGAGTTCACAGATCGGCAAAAGAACCTGTGGAAATCGATCACCATGATGTCTTGTATGATCGGCACCTGGCTGGAGGATATTAAACAATGAAAGGTTTTGCTGTGATTGGTTATGGCTCGCTGATCTGGGATCTCGACGACCTGGCACCTCACGTTGAAGGTCAATGGACGCTCTATGCCGGACCCCGGCTACCATTAGAGTTTTCCCTCGTTTCGGCCAAGAGACGCCGTGGGCTTGCTCTAGTGATCGACCACAAACATGGTCAATCCTGTCCAAGCTGCATAATCAACAGCAACCGTCATACAATTGAAAAGGTAGTGCAGGATCTCGCTGCGCGAGAACGTACATCAGATCAGAACATTGGTTTCATCGAACGCAATTCTAGGACAGCCCGGTCACGTTCGATGACTACGCTGGCCACCGTCAGGAACTGGCTGGGTCAAACTGACTATGCGGGTGCGGTCTGGACTGACGGGGCACCCAATTTCGAGTCTGTCCTGGGAGTGGAATTTTCAGTGGCCACGGCGACGGCTCACTTGCACAGCCTCGAAGGCGAACCTGCTGCAGAAGCAAAGCGGTATATCAGCCTAGCCCCGGACAAGGTGGATACACCTCTGAGGCGCGCTTTGTCAGAACAGTCCTGGTGGATCGAGCAGCTATATTGATCCCCGTGTCCAGCAGGCCATCTACCCGAACAATCGACTACGTCGGTCGGTTTGCCCCTTCCCCAACAGGACCCCTTCACTTTGGTTCTCTGGTCGCGGCTGTCGGCAGTTTTGCCGACGCGCTCCACTGTGGCGGGACCTGGCTGGTTCGAATCGATGATGTCGACCAGACCCGCAGCATACCTGGAATGGCCCAGACCATACTTGAGCAACTCGAATGTTTCGGTTTCCGATGGATCCAAGCACCAGTGCAGCAAAGCGCACGGAAAGATCTGTACCTAGAAATCATTGAAAAACTGCTCGCTGAAGACCACGCATTTGGATGTCGCTGCACCCGCCAGGATGTACTCGCAGCAGGGATACGAGGTGCGGCCGGGCCAGTTTATCCCGGCACCTGTCGGCACAATCAACTACCCCCCGATTCCTATCGAACGATTCGGATCAAAACCGGGTCAACACCAATCCGGTTCAACGACCGCATTGCTGGAGAACTGGTGCAGAACCTGTTTCACGACGTGGGTGATTTTGTCGTCAAGCGTGCAGACGGATATGCGGCTTACCAGATAGCTGTTGTGATCGACGACCATTTGGACCACATCACCGACGTTGTTCGAGGTGCAGACCTGCTGGCGTCAACACCTCGTCAAATACACCTTCAGCATCTTCTCGGGTACGCCACGCCTCGCTATGCCCATCTGCCCTTGGTGGTGGACTCTGCCGGTAGAAAACTCAGCAAGCACGATCACGACCGCCCCGTCGAGAAGGACCAAGCGTTGCATTGCCTGGTCGCCGCGTGGCAGTTTCTCGGGCAGAAGATACCCCAGCATAAATTCGTGGATGTTGAAGAATTCTGGTCTTTCGCTGCCAGACACTGGTCGATCAAAAAAGCCCCGGCCACCGGTCATTACTTCGAATCTACCGAAACTCAAAACCCATTGTTTTGAAGCTGGCTTTATTGTTCAGGAAGATTTGCTGGCGACCACTGCCCCCAATGCGGCACTGGCGAGTCGCGCAGCAGGCGGATCCGCCCGGCTAGTCAGAAGAATAGGCACTTCGGCACCCAGCACGATACCGGCCGCGCAAGCACCCATGAAGTACACCATCATTTTAAACAGTGCGTTTCCTGCTTCGATTGTCGGCACAACAACAATATCTGCCGCGCCGGCTACGACATGCGAGATACCTTTGAAACGCGCCGCCTTTACAGACACAATGTTGTCAAATGCCAGTGGACCATAAACGTCTGCAGCCATTTTCAGATCGGCACATCGCTTTGTGATTTCCTGGCACTCCACAGTTACCGACATCGCAGGACTGATCTCTTCTGACGCCGCTAAAAGGGCCACCTTAGGTCTGTTGTTTCCCAGTGCATGGCTGAGTTCGACTGCATTTTGAATGATCGAGATTCGCGCCTTGATATCAGGCGCAACGTTGACGGCTCCATCTGTGATCATGAGCACACGGTCGCTGCCCGGCACGGACATGTGAAAAACATGAGAGAGTCGTCGTCGACTCCTCGGACCGGTCCGGCGACTGATCAGAGGTCGCATAAAGTTATCCGTGTGAATATGGCCTTTCATGACCATATGGACTTCGTTGGCACGCGCCAATGCCGCACCAGCCTCTCCCATGGCCTTTTCATCAGGCGTGGAGATGATCTCGTGGTGGCTGACATCGAAGCCAATTTCATCGCCTATTTGCGCAAGAAGATCCGGTTCACCGATCAGTACAGGGTCAATGATCCCGGCATCAACCGAAGCGCGTACACTCTCTAAAACGACCTGAGCGCCTGTCCCCACGATCGCTGTCTTGACCGGCGGACAATTCCTTGCCAGTTGCAGCAAATAATCGGGACACGTCACTACTTCGGGGCTCAGCACGTTGTTCTCCTTTAATACCACCTGGGTGGTTGACCCTGACGGTAAACTATTATATTCGCCAGCATACCGGACGCCTGCAATCCAGTGTTAGAACAAATGCCTGAATTACCCTTTCTCTACTGGCCGATGCCGCACATCTACAGCATAACGGGCTATCTGGAAAACGGGTTACCCATTTCCTGCTTCGTCCCTGTTCATAGGGCCCAAATAGCTATAGCCCATCAACACCGTGAATCAGACCATACCACCAACGCCTAAGATCATCAGCGTGGGCAATAGACAAATCAGTCGTATCATTTCTGGACAAGCGACAGCCGACGGTGCCGGGGTGCGCCTGCGGCGATATATCGGTTCCGCTGAATTAGATCATATCGACCCCTTTTTGTTATTGGACTTTTTTGAGTCCGATAATCCCGATGACTACATCGCCGGATTTCCGTCTCACCCCCATCGAGGTTTTGAAACAGTCACTTACCTTTTGGCTGGAAAAGTCAGGCACAAAGATAACGCAGGCCATGGAGGACTCATTGAAAGTGGCGGCATCCAGTGGATGACCGCGGGACGAGGCATCATCCATTCTGAAATGCCAGAACAGGAACAAGGGCAGCTGGCCGGATTCCAGCTCTGGGTTAACTTGCCGGCGACCGACAAAATGTGTCCACCCGCCTATCACGAGTACTCCACCAGTCAGATTCCCACAGAAATGCGCAACAACGGTGCCACATTGCGAGTCATAACCGGTACTACCAGTACTCAGACAATCGGACCCGTACGAGGCGTGGCGACCGACCCGATCTACCTGGATGTGACCCTGCCCGCTGACAGCACCCTGACAGAACCACTGCCTGAAGGGCATACCACTTTCATATTTGTAATCGATGGCGAGCTCAACCTGCCAGATGATGAGAATACGCCGGTATGGCTGAGCGCCAAGCAGCTTGGCACATTGAGTGACGGCTCTGCGGTCTGTGTTACAGCAGGCGATGCCGGTGCGCGGTTTCTTCTGGTCGCGGCGAGGCCCTTGAACGAACCCATCGCACGCTATGGTCCATTCGTCATGAACACCCCACATGAAATTGAACAAGCTATCACCGACTACAACGCTGGACGATTCTAGACCTACCTATCGATACCCAGAACGATATTCCAGTAATCTCCAGCAGCCATGAATCGTCGCCTTCTCCTAAATCTGACACTCTAATGCCGCCAGTACGCCCGCACCGCCCAGCTGCCGAACGGTGGGCCATACCGATGATCGCTGGCAGCTGTGTGCTGATATCTGTCAACGGCCTCGTAATCAGGAGCTTTGACTCCGCCAGTGACTGGCAAATCATCTTTTACCGACAGGCTTTCTTTATTGCTGGGCTGCTGCTGGTCCTGATACTCCAATATCGTTCGAGACTACCAGGGATGTTCCTTCAGGTTGGGTGGGCGGGGATTGGCGGTGCCATATCACTCGGACTTGCGAATCCAACCTTCATCATGGCGCTCAGTCATACGACCGTCGCCAGCGCCTTATTTACGATTAGCGCATCGCCACTGATCACCGCCGTCTTGGCACGAATATTTCTTAAGGAACACATCTCGCGCCCAACGATGGTTGCCATTATCGTCGCGATGATTGGGATCAGTATCATGGTGAGCGACGGTTTTCTGTCTGGCTCGATCTTCGGGAATCTGCTGGCTCTACTGTGCGCATTCTTTTTTTCGACCTTTGTGATCTTCCTGCGTGTCGGTAAAGACAGAAACATGCTTCCAGCCAGTGTCATGGGTGCGATCATCGGCGGGTTGATCGGGCTGGTCGGGTGTGAATTCGACTTTAGGGTATCTCTGCATGATCTCTCGCTCCTCTTTTTGTGGGGAGCAGTCATCGTCACAATAGTTCATTATTTCTTCACGCTCGGCTCTCGTTACATCACAGGCGCCGAAATTATGCTGATCACTTTGATCGAATTTACTCTGGGACCCATCTGGGTATGGCTGGTGTTTGGAGAACAGCCGACACGAATTGCTTTAATCGGAGGATTGATCGTACTCAGCGCAGTCGCAGCACGTGCTCTGCTCATAATGCATCAGGAACGACGCACCCGTCACCTCGGCGCCACACGCCTTCCTTAGGTATCTGCCAGGTGCCCTTATATCCCCACTGCAACCTTCCAAAGGCAGCAGCGCCGATACCAACTAGATCTGTGTTCCCGGTATCTGCTTAGGGAAATAATCTTCACAGTTGCCCTCTCGAAATACGTCCCCTGTCGCGCAGTGCAGACCGCCACCGAACGGATAGGCATCGCGAAATTCCACCGGCAGCACATTGAATCCCAAGGCATCGAGCTGCTCCATCTGGTTCACTTCGCTGGCCTCAACAATTACAGTGCTGTGATCGAGTATCAGGACATTCATGGATAACCACACACTGGAATAACACAGCGGAGGCGGAGCTTCGTGCGCCGGCTGCGCTGCATCGACAATCTCCCAGTCGTTGGTCTCGAAAATTTTTCGCTGTTCTTCCGGCAGTTTCCTGTTGGGATTATTCATCACCAAACCTGGCCGTAACGGTACGAAGGTCGCGTCTATATGGATCGGGTAGGGGTCGCCAGGAAAATTCACTGCGTGAACCCGGTGTGCCGGATAATGCCGCTGCAGCCACTGCATACCTCGCCGATTGGTCGTCAACCCGTGCTGGCAGAACAGGTCTTTGCCCATTCTCAGCACATCAGCGGCATCAAACAGCGGCTCATGTTCGGTGGTCACGAAATTAAGTTCTGCGGTGCGCTCGAGCCGTTCTTCGATGGTAATTTCATCAAAGTACCCTGCTTTGTATGCCGCATCACTCAATCGGGGCCTTGGCGCCTGCTCCCACCGAAATTCCGGGTCTTCGTCGAAATACTTCTGCATCAGGCTATGGTAGGCCAGGTATTCCCAAAATCGGCAGCGAAATGACATGGGTGCCGAAAGAATCTCCTTCCCAACTGTCAGCAACACATCACGCGGCGGCATACACCCAAAGGAGGATCCTGTGGAAAAATCCGGCGTCATCACAGCCTGGTTCCATTGAAGCGGTTCCGGACGATCGACCCGCACACCTCGAGATTCCAGCAGACCAGCGAGGGTATCCAGCTGGTAATTTGCACGTTCCACGGTCTCCAGAGGCCGCGGTCCCCACATCCCCCGCATGTCACTGTCTTCAGGAATTTTTGCTTCCGTCGCCGGTTCGGTCGGAGGGATACAGGTAAAATCTGCACGACCCACGATAGCGTGTTTTAATGGATCGAAATCATTCCACGAACTGACAACTGTGTTTCCCATCTGCTGATCTCCCGCACAGTCACCGACTGGCTCGGTGATTTAATACCCAAGACTTGCAATCTACACCAACTCTATGACGATATGTTCTGCTTCATCCGATTGATAATTACTCATTAGGAAACCAGCACCTGGGCCTTGCAGCATGCAATCAAGTCGTATACCGTGCTGTCCACCTGAGGAGAACTTACCGGTGTATGACCCCTTTCCCGCTGCAAGACTACTCTATGGTGCACGTGTGCCTGGGCAAAGCCTGACAGGCCTGCCAGACACTATCTTGCCGGCCAATCTCGACCAGGCTTATGCTGTTCAATTCGCACTGTGCGAGCTATTGATTCCGACCCAGGGCCCGGTCCAGGGCTACAAAGTCGGCTGCACCAATGCCAAAGCGCGTAGCCTGCTGGGCATCGATGGTTGTTTCTCGGGACGTTGTTTTGAAAATGACATCAAACACGCCCCAACAATAATTAACCGCAGTGACTATCACATGGTCGGAATTGAACCGGAAATAGCACTACGGGTCGGCCAGGACCTCGCACCGGCAGACCCCTGGACTGCCAGACGCGTCGCCGACCTGACTATAGAAGTGATGCCATCGATCGAGCTTGTTGAAAGCCGCTTCGCGACCTGGCCAAAAATGGGGGCGTTTTCGGCGGTAGCTGATAACGGCGTACACCGCGAATTGATTCTTGGTGATCCGGTTTCTGACTGGTCACTGGAAAGCGTCAACAATGCTGAGGTTACCCTTTCAGTCAACGATCAACGTGTCGAGCAGGGGCATGCCATGAACGTTGACGACGGCCCTTTTGGGGTCCTGGCCTGGCTGGCCAACCACCTGAACGCACAAGGTGCCGTTCTGCGTGCTGGTGACATCGTCACCACGGGCGTTCTGACAAACATCTACAACGCCACGTCAGATCAACTACTTGTCGCAAACTACGGATCTTTCGGCACCCTCGAGATAGAGGTCACATAACTCATGAGCGATGATCTGATCAAATCCAGTGCTCGGGAAATTCGGGCACAGCTCAAAAGTAAGGCGGTCAGCAGCGCTGAGTTACTCGATGTGCTGGAAGCGCGCATTGCGAAAATAGATCCCATTGTCAACGCCCTGCCGACACTATGCTTCGACCGTGCTCGCCAGGCTATTGCCGCTCGGAACCATCAAGACACTGCACTGCTTGGCATGCCCATTGCGATCAAAGATCTGCTGCCTGTCGCTGGCGTTCGCACCACTTGGGGATCAATGCTCCATGAACACCACATACCCGAAAAATCCGATCTTCTGGTAGAACGCCTTGAATCTTCGGGGGCTGTGGTCTACGCCAAGTCAAACACCCCCGAATTCGGTGCCGGTGCCAATACGTTTAACGACGTATTCGGCGTCACCCGAAACCCGTGGAACACAGCGCTGTCGTGTGCTGGCTCGTCCGGAGGATCGGCAGTCGCGCTCGCGACGGGCATGGCATGGATTGCCAGTGGTTCAGATCTGGGCGGGTCGCTGCGAAACCCTGCCAGCTTCTGTGGCATCGTGGGATTTAGACCCAGCATTGGCCGGATCCCAACCAACCCGGGCGACATGGCGTTTTATCGGCTCAGCGTAGAAGGACCCATGGCCCGGACCGTTGGCGACGTTGCCATGCTGCTCGATGTGATGGCTGGACGTGATCCACGAGACCCGCTGTCAGTCACCCGACCCGAACAGAGCTTTGAGGTCATGGCTGAAGCCCGAACTGCACCTAAACGGGTCGCCTTTTCGCCTGATCTAGGCGTCACACCGGTGGACCCGGAGATCGCCAGTATTTGCCGCCGTGCTGCCCAGCGATTCGAGGACATGGGGGCGATTGTCGAAGAAAACCAGCCCGACTTTTCCGGCCTGCAACACGTATTCCAAACATTTCGTGCGCTCGGGATGGCTGTCCGCCATGGCGCTCAGCTGGATCAACTGCGTTCCGTGCTCAAACCTGAAATCGTGTGGAATGTAGAGAAGGGTCTTTCCCTCACCGCTGAGGACATCACCCGGGCCATGACTACCAGGGCCGCGATCTACGCCAGGGCGCAAACTTTCTTCCAGGACTACGATTTGCTGATTTCACCGGCCACCATTGTCCCACCATATCCAGTTGAACAACGCTTCGTCGAGCGCCTGGGTGAACATGAGTTTTCGAACTACATTGAGTGGTGCTCAATCGCCTATGCCATCACAGTCATCGGCGCACCAGCTGTGTCAGTCCCCTGCGGATTTACCTCAACTGGCTTACCGGTCGGTCTGCAGATCGCCGCAGCACCGCTTAATGAGGGACCGTTGCTGTCGGCGGCACTACTTTTCGAAGAGTCAGCTGATCTAACTTCCGGCTTACCGATCGATCCTGTCGTGACTCATTAAACCTGATCGGCTTCAGGAATCTGCTTCCCTGGGTAGCCATCGGTCAGCTCGATAACCCCCTTCTAGGCCGCCAGCCGACAGGACTACCTGCCAAAGCTGATTATCCCGAGCCCTGAAGCTACCCGCACAGGTCAGCAGGTAATAGTCGAACATCCGCTTGAACCGCTCACTGTAGCGGTTTTTGAGCTCCGGCCACGCATCATTGAAATTTCGGTACCAGGCCATCAGCGTAGGATCGTAATCTGCTCCAATGTTGTGCCAGTCTTCAATTGTAAACAGACCGTCACAGTTATTAACAATACCCCGCGGCAAGGGCATCATCCCGTTTGGGAAAATATACTTCCCCATCCAACGGTCAGACGCATAGTGACTCTCGCCGGATCCGATCGTATGCAGTAGGAAAATCCCACCGTCCGCCAACAGTGTGCGCAACACCTTGAAATAGGTTCGATAGTTCTTTTGCCCCACATGCTCGAACATACCAACCGACACTATCCGATCATAACAACCGCTCAATGACCGGTAGTCAGTCAGCTCAATGGTCACCGGTAGATCCCGACAACGTGTCTTTGCCAGCTCCGCCTGCTCCTTGGATACGGTGATACCCGTGACTTCGACACCGTAACGTTCAGCCATCCAGCGTGATAAACCACCCCATCCACAACCAACATCAAGCACCTGCATACCCGGTTCCAGCTGGAGCTTGCGGCAGATCATCTCCATTTTGTGTTCCTGGGCTTCATTTAGATTCTGTGCAGTCGCCCAGTAACCGCAACTGTAATTCATGTGGGTATCAAGCATGGCCTCGAAAACATCGTTGCCGATATCGTAGTGTTTTTCCCCCACGATAAACGCTCGTCCCGCACTCTGCAGGTTGAAAACCCTACAATAAAAAGAAAAAAGAATAAACCGCCAGTTGTTACGAATTACATATTGAAGTCCTGACCGCAGGCTGCGACTAACCAATTCGTCCAGTTGTTCACAATCCCACCACCCGTCCATGTAGGCCTCACCCAGACCCAGAGTACCGTCCCGCAGAACCCTCCGGAACAAGCGCTCGTCCTTGACTTTGATGTCCCAGCTATTGGACCCATTGAGCGTAACATCGACCGACGCCAAAAGCTGCTCAAAATGCCGGAAGCCTTTGGGATCGGTTTTATGGAGCAATTGATTTGACATAAATTAAGATTAGACGATTCGTTCGGTACCGCCATCCACAGGGACTTGAGCTCCCGTGGTCCGACTGAAATCTGGACCGGCCATCGCGCAGACCATCGCTGCAACATCCTTTGATCTCACTTCCTGTGCCAGAAGATTGCTGGTTTTGTATTCACCCACTGTGAGCCCATAATGGGCTGCCCGACCTGCCAGCACTTCCTCTGTCCAGATCGCCGTATCAAACACTGCGTTCGGGTGAACTGTATTGACCCGGATACCATGCGGCGCAAGTTCCAGCGCTGCAACCCTCGCCAGTTGAGTCAAACCAGCTTTAGCCGCCGAGTAGGCAGCCGCCCCAGGCCCTGGTGCCGGGACATTTTTTGAGCCTACGATCACCACCGCCGCGTCTATTCCGTATTTGAGGTAATCAACACTGGCCCGCAGAACCCGCATTGCAGCGGTCAGATTGACCTCCAGGCTGCGGTCCCAGTCCGCATCGTCCAGGTTGTCAATCGTTGCCCCGGCGGTAAAGATACCCGCGTTGCTGACAACAATGTCCAGGCCACCAAACTGTCGAACTGTTGTGTCTATAGCATTTTTTATTGCCAATCCGTCTGTGACATCACACCTCAAACCTAGGATGTTAGTTCCCGAAAACATATCAGCAACGTCTGTATCAATATCGAGTGCTGCAACCATAGCACCACCTTCAGCCAAAGACTCGACACAAGCCCGGCCTATCCCACTGGCAGCACCGGTCACCATGGCTATCTTGCCCTGGAAGGGCAATGAGGTACCCGATTTCTTCAGCTTCGCCTGTTCTAGTTCCCAATATTCAACAGCGAATATGTCTTCAGCAGGTAATGCGCGCCAGCCCCCCAAATGTTCACCATCGGCGATTGCCGAGCAGGTGTGTTCAACAATATCACCGACAACATACAAATCCTTGAGCGAACGACCAAAAGCGACGGTACCCTGCCCCGGCCACACCGCCCATCTTGGCGCACTGTCTAATCTTGTGTGGTGATCACTACTGTGACGCACAAAATAGTCTTCATAGTCCTGGGTGTAGCGAACCAACGATTCTGTAAAGTCTCCCTCTACAATCAGCGGCAACCGCTTCGTCCGGATCACATGGTCAGGTGTCAGCGGACCACGCGTTGCGATATCGGCCACATTTAACCGTGCGGCAAAGTCCTGAGACGCATCTGACTGATTGATTCTTGCCAACATTGGAAAACCAGCACTGTGGCTGACCGCACTCCTTAAACGGGCAAGGTCCAACGCACACAAGTCGGTGGACACTACCGCCGGCGTTGTCCGCGGGCCAATCTCCAATTGAGCTTCGCTCACTAGCTGGATCATAGCGTCATAGCTACTTTTGGCATCGTCTGAAAACGTAAACAGGCCATGGTTCATCAGAACCATCCCTTCGAGTTCTGCCCAGTCGGTCTCAAGTGTCATCTCAGCAACCTTCTTGGCCAGGTCGAAGCCAGGCATCACGTAAGGCACGATCAGTACACGATTGCCATAAAGTGAGCGGATACGCTCTTCCCCCTGCGCTGTATTGGTGAGGGTCACCACGGCATCAGCGTGGCTGTGATCAACGAAGCGATACGGAATAATGGCATGCAATATTGCCTCAACCGAGGGATTTGGGGCCGATGGGTTCAGCAACGCACCTCTTTGCGCTCGAACCATATCGCTGTCAGTCAGGGACGGTAGCCTTGCGAGGCGGCATAAGACGTCGAGTCGAACCGGTGAAAATCCTTCTGCTTCAATGGTTTCTAAATCCCAGCCGCTCCCTTTGACGTACAAGACTTCGTGACGGTCACTGAATAGATCGGTATAACTCGCTTTGACCGAGGTGTTACCTCCGCCGTGTAACACGAGGCCCGGGGCTTGCCCAATCAGTCGAGAAGAGTAGACCCGCAATGCCAAAAGGTCTTCACCGCAGGCTTCAGCGTCTGAGTCGTTCCATAAATTTTTCACAGTTTAGGCTCACAATGAAAACTGGTCATGGTCGGTAGCGGCACCTTTCTTGGGTGTAAAGACTAACCGTTATTTACTGAACCTCCAACTGCCAGTCAGCGCTAGAATATGTGCGACCCCAATTTGGGGCAACCGACATCCCAACCAGGAGCAATCATCCATGAGTGTCCGGAGAATTGAAACCAGCGAACGAATGAGTCAGACGGTAGTACACGACAACACAGTTTACACCGCCGGCCAGGTTGCACGATCTGCAGCAGGTGCTTCGGTCACTGACCAGACCCACGCAATCCTGGGTCAGCTCGATGCACTGTTAACTGAAGCGGGGACAGACAAGTCAAAACTGATTTCAGCCACCATTTGGATCAGCGACATGTCGACCTTCAACGAGATGAATGCCGTCTGGGATGCTTGGGTCAGTCCCGGCAATACACCGGCGCGTGCCTGTGTTGAAGCCAAACTGGCGTCACCAGATTTTACGGTTGAAATAGCAGTGATAGCAGCCCTGGACTGAATTACCTGTCAGAGCAGGAATAGCGACTGAGCAGTCTATCTTGAACAATCGTGCCAATATCCTTTCGATGCCTTGCGTGCTTGATGAAGGCATCGCCAGTCGAGCACGTATAGGGCTTGTTGTTCTGGCCTCTGACCATACAGTGGAATATGAATTCCGTCAGGTCGTCACCATGCCCGGTGTCGCTGTCTACCAGACACGCATCCCCAACTCTCCCAAGATTACGACAGACTCTCTGCGTGCTATGGAAACTGATATCGCTGACCAGGCGGCAGTCATTCTCCCCGGTATTGAGCTTGATGTACTGGCCTATGGCTGTACATCCGCATCGATAGTGCTCGGCGAAGACCGCGTTTTTGAACTTATCAAGAAAGGACGGCCAGAGGCACGACCGACAACCCCAGTTACCGCGGCCTTCGCTGCTTTCCGTGCTTTTCAAAGCCGCCGTATCGGCGTAGTTACCCCGTACGGTGAGGATATCAACCGAACTGTCCGACAATACTTTATTGATAACGGTCTTCAAGTTCCGGTTTTCGGGTCGTTCAACCAGACCGATGACAATCAAGCAGCTCGCATCAGTACTGACAGCATTCGAGATGCCATCATGAGCGTCGGCAGCCACACCGAGGTCGAGACTGTTTTTCTCTCTTGTACGAGTCTTAGACTCACTGACAGGGTAGACGATATCGAGTCTCAACTCGGCAAGCCGGTGACCTCGTCTAACCATGCGTTGATCTGGCACGCCTTGAGACTCGCGGGAGTGAGTGAACCGATCGACGGATATGGCTCGCTGTATCGGCTGCCCACACACTAAGACCGACTCAGGATCAGTCTACAGATGGGTCAGTGCATTGTCTTTATAGAACATGAATCCGAACCTCGGGATGACAGGGCATCTAGATATCTTGCCGACCAGGGGTTTGCAATCGCCTGGTTCCAGCCGTTCAAAGGGGAGCTTTTGCCCGATATAGATCCAGAAATTGCTGGCGTGGTTGTTACGGGTGGCGGTGCCCAAATTGATCAGATCGAACAATCACCTTATCTATACAGCGAGGCCCAATGGATAGAACAGTGTCTCAAAGCTGATGTGCCGGTGCTTGGGTTGTGTCTGGGTGGTCAACTCCTGGCCCATGTCCTGGGTGCGCGGGTCGGACCGCGAGCGGACGGCCTGCAGGAATTCGGGTACTACACCGTTCAGCCTAGTGACCTGGAGCAGCCATTCGTACCGCAGGACTTTAACGTCTTACAGAACCATAGCCGGGGATTCGAAGTCCCCGATGGGGCAACGCTACTTGCCCGTGGAGAACTTTTTCCAAACCAGGCGTTCTGTTACGGTGACAATGCCTATGGACTGCAGTTCCATCCCGAGGTGACTTCGACCATACTTCTTAAGCGCTGGCATGAAGCAGATTGGGCTCCCTGGGATCAACCTGGCACTCAGAGTAAGACGGAACAACAAAAGCTGGCACCGCAATACGATCCGTCGATTGGTAGTTGGTTTACCACTGTTCTAGATCGACTATTCCCAAAAGCACCAGTAAACCCTTAAGGTTGTTCGATGACGCAAATAAGGTTTCTCGCTAAAACACTTGGGGCTGAAATAGCCAAACACTACTCTAATCCCAAAGCTATTCAGAGACAGCCCCGACCTGAAATTGTGGACTCAGCACTGGACATCCGAGCCTGCTCTAGGGCCAGAGAATCGATCACATCATGGCCGACCTACGCACCCACACCATTACACAACCTCCCTGCCTTTGCAGATGAGATTGGTATCGCACAACTATTCTACAAAGATGAAGCAACACGGCTTGGGCTGGGCAGTTTTAAGGCCTTGGGTGGTGCTTATGCGGTACTACATTCTGTAGCCCAGGAAATTTCTGTGCAGGGTAGTACAGCGACTGATATTAAAGCTTTGATGACGGGTCAACTGAGTGAAGCCGCTGGCGAGATCACTGTCGTCACCGCAACCGACGGCAACCACGGACGATCGGTTGCCTGGGGAGCAAGAAACGTTGGCTGCAGGTGCGTAATTTATATGCATGCCGAAGTGAGCCCTGGTCGACAGAGCGCCGTTGAAACGCTCGGGGCCGAGGTTATACGCGTAGCGGGGGACTATGGTGAATCTGTACGCCAAGCAGCACAAGATGCTGCAGCAAATAATTGGCTGCTGGTCTCTGACACTGCCTGGCCTGGCTATACTGATATCCCAAGGGCAGTCATGGCCGGGTATACCGTGATGAGTACTGAAGCAATGAACCAGCTGCCACCGGCGATCACGCCGACCCATGTATTCATTCAGGGCGGATGCGGTGGATTGGCCGGGGCTGTCTGCGCCGACCTGTGGCACCGATACGACGCTCAGCGACCACGATTTATAGTGGTCGAGCCTGTACCGGCAGACTGCCTGTTTCAGAGCGCCGTAGCTGGACAGCTGGTGAACATTTCAGTTACTCGGGAAAGCGTCATGGCTGGTCTCTCCTGTGGGGAAGTGTCGCTACTGGGCTGGGATATACTCGAATCGGGCGCTGACCATTTCCTGACGATCGAAGACGATGCCGTAGGCCCACTGATGAAAAAACTTGCGCAAGGTACGGGTGATGACCCAAGAATTGTGGCCGGCGAAGCTGCTGTTGCAGGACTTGCTGGCTGCATCGCAACCTATGCCGATACAGACTTGCGGCAGACCCTAGATCTCAATGAACAGAGCACCGTACTGGTATTTGGGACAGAAGGTGCGACCGATCCCACCGTTTACCGGCAGTTGGTGGGCTCAGCTGCCGACGACCTTCTTTAGCGGTGAAGACCATGTCGAATCACCCCATGCCAACCCGCGGGTTTCCAACCAGTGAATTTGAAACCCGCACAAGCCGTGCTCAACAGGCAATGCGCGATGTTCAACTGGACGCACTGCTTGTAACCACCGAACCCGAGATCCGTTATTTCACGGGTTTTCAAACACAGTTTTTCGAAAGTCCTACCCGACCTTGGTTTCTGATTGTACCTGCCGACGGAAAGCCGATTGCAGTAATCCCAACGATCGGGGAAGCTGGCATGGCTGCTACCTGGATAGATGAAATCAAGACGTGGCCATCGCCCACACCCGAAGACGACGGCATCTCGCTGCTGGCTGCATCCGTAAATGCCCTACCGAACCGTTTCGGCCGACTCGGTCTCCCGCTCGGCCAGGAAAGTGTGCTCCGAATGCCAGCTCGCGACGCCCAGATTCTGGGCGACAACGTATCACTCGAATTGGTCGATTGTGCGCAGTTGATGCTCGGACTGCGCTTCGTCAAGTCAGCTCTTGAAATTGAAAAAATTCGATTTGCCTGTGAGATCACTTCGGCCGAATTTGAAGCACTGGCGACAATTTCCGCACTCGGCGAGTCAGAGCGCGAGATCAGCCGACGGATGCGGATGAACCTGCTGGAACGAGGCGCCGACAGCACACCGTACCTGATCGCCGGCTCCGGTCAGGGCGGATACGACAACATTATCATGGGCCCTACGGATCGTATTCTCGAAGACGGAGACGTTCTGATCATCGACACCGGCACCACCTTTGATGGCTACTTTTGCGATTTCGACCGAAATTATGCTTTTGGCCATATTGCTGACGATACCCGCCGCGCCCATGAAGCGGTTTACCGTGCGACGGATGTCGGTTTTGCCGCGGCAAGACCCGGCGCTACGATGGCACAGGTCTGGGCTGCTATGTGGGCGGTCCTGGAGGCCGGAGGAGCTCTGGGTAACAACGTTGGACGCATGGGACATGGCCTTGGCATGCAACTGACCGAATGGCCATCTGTTAAACAAACTGACCACACTGAGCTAAGACCAGGTGCAGTGATTACACTGGAACCAGGGATGGCGTTTGCGCCCGGTCGTCAGCTCGTTCATGAAGAAAATATCGTGATTACAGCTGACGGCGCTGATTGGCTTACCCATCGTGCTCCCGCTGACATGCCGGTCATCACCTGATTTAATCCTAACGACACCGAGCGGAGATCAACTTTGTCCAGCGTGCTCATTACCGGTGCGAGTCGAGGCCTTGGCCGTGAATTTGCCCGCCAGTACGCATCCGCTGGCTGGACAGTGCACGCCGGGGTCCGCAATCTGCACCAACGTTCTGCTATCAAACAGCTCCAACACAAACAGATTACCTGTCACGAACTCGATGTTACCAAGCATGACCAAATTCTTTCCGTTGCCGCTGAGCTTGCGGAGGAGCCGATAGACCTGCTTATCAATAACGCAGGTTTCTGGCTCGGAAAAGACGAACACTACGACCGCTGTGATGAGACACAGTGGATGGAAGAATTCCAAGTCCACCTGTTTGGTACGATGGCTATGTGTGAGGCTTTTGTGGATCAGGTCACAGCAGGAGACCGCAAACTTATTGTTAATATCTCTAGTGGCAACGGTAGTCTTACCCTTGAAAGCGGTATTGGTGACTATCCATACAACACCAGTAAAACGGCATTGAATTTGATCAGTAAAGGATTAGCCGCGGACCTTAAACAACGAGGTATCACCGTTGTTTGTTTCACCCCGGGCTTTGTTGCCACAGACATGTCAGGGCCCGATGCGGATCTCTCCCCACACGAAAGCGTAAACGCGATGTGCGCCATCATCGATACGCTCGGTCTTGAACAGACGGGTACTTTTTTGCGCTACAACGGTGAAACGGTGCCCTGGTAGGCCATGGCAAACAAACGATCCTCTGTCGTCGTTACCGGCGCCAACCGTGGCATCGGGCTAGAGCTTGTATCGCAGTATCTGGCCGATGACTGGCAGGTATACGGCTGCTGCCGCCGACCCGAATTAGCAACCCAACTCGCGGGTCTGGCATCAAACTCAGCGCTGAGCATTCATCAACTTGACGTCGGCAATCCAGGTTCGGTCAAGAAACTAGCGCTTGCACTGTCAGAACAATCGATCGACCTCTTGATCAATAATGCCGGTATTTACGGCGGCGAGCGACAATCCTTCGGTGACATTGACTATGCACAATGGACACAGGTGCTTGAGGTCAACACCTTGGGCCCCTACCGGGTCAGCACTGCACTGGCAAACCCAGTCGGAAACAGTGAACAGCGTCTGATCGTCAACGTCTCGAGTGCCATGGGCAGCATCGAGCGATATACGACTGGTGGGCACTACATCTACCGCAGCAGTAAAGCCGCGCTAAATATGGTAACCGTCAACCTGGCTCATGATCTTCGCTCTCGTGGCATTACTGTACTGTCGGTGCACCCAGGCTGGGTACGCACAGACATGGGTGGCTCAAGCGCCGATATTTCACCGCAGACGAGTGCAGCTGGACTGCGTCAACTAATCAGCAACGCGACTATCAAAGACAGCGGCCGCTTCTTTTCCTGGGATGGCTCTGCCTTGCCTTGGTGAGCCATTCGCTTGGATCACTCGAGCACGGAGTTCAAAAACACTCTCATTCTGGTCAACCCACGTGCTGGAAGAGGTCGTGGGTCCCAGGCCTGGGCAAGATTGCTTCGGGCACACCCCGCGTTGGCTCAGACACAACGGATTGACTGTCAGGACCCGATCAAAGCCAAACAGAAAATTACCGATGCTTTGTTCAACAATATCCAACGACTGATTGTAATTGGCGGGGACGGCAGCCTGCACTTGGCTGCCAACCAGATACTGAAACATCAACATGTAGAACAGGTCGCGCTGGGGTTGATTCCGGCGGGCACTGGGTCAGACTACGCCAGGATTCTGCGGTTGCCAGGAGATCCGATCAGAGCTTTTCAACAAATCTGCAGCGCCGAACCCAGAAAAGTCGATGTACTTCGCATCATAAAAAACGGAGATGAGGTGCGCTTCGCTATCAATACTTTTTCTACAGGCGTATCTGGTTGGGTCAGTCGCCACCTGGCGGGCCCAGAGACCAAGAAGCCTGGTGCTTATCTGAGGACGACCCTAAAGGCATTCATCGATTTTGAAGCTGTCAACTGCCGCGTAGTTGTTGACAACACACTCTGGTTTGAGGGTCCGCTGTATCTATTGGCCATCACAAAGGGGAGTCACTTTGGTCAGGGCATGCAGATCTCGCCCCGGGCCAGACTAGACAACGGTCTATGCGAAGTCGTTGTCGTGGAACCCATGTCGCGTTGGCTGCTCCCGCTGAGATTGTGCCGGCTCTACCTGGGAAATCATCTTTCGGCTAGCTACGTGCACTACTGCCGCGGACAAACCGTTAGCATCGAGCCCATCTCCGACAATCACGGATTCGAGATTGACGGGGAATCAGCCGAATCTGCACTGTTCACGGTAGAGACACTACCCAGAGCTCTGACAATACTCGCGTAAACAGCGTGATTGTGTCTGAGTAACGACCCGTCAGAAGTCTGTCGGCTTGTCGCACAAAAGCGCTAGGCACTGGATCATCACGGTTGCTGCGAGGAACGCGGTCATACCTCCAACATCGTGCGGCGGACTAACCGTGTTGACATCGACTGCAACCAGTTTCAACCCTTGAAGCCCAGCGAGCAACTGCAGTCCTTCCCGAGCGGTCGCACCGCCGAAGGTTGGTGTACACACACCGGGCGCACAAGATGGATCGAAAAAATCCATGTCAAAACAAAGATATACCGGCTTATCACCCAGAATCTGGTGGACATCACCCAGAACCGATGCATACCCACGTTGGTAGAGCGTTGCCCCATCAATCAACTGATAGCCCTTCTTGCGAGTATGCTCAAAAACGCCCGGGGCAGTCACAGTACCACGAGCGCCTATATGAAAAGACCGCTGGGTATCGACCAGTCCTTCCTCGGCGGCCCGAGTGAAAGTCGTGGCCGTGTTATACCGCTGATGCTCATATTCACCGTCGCCGGGATAAGTGTCGGTATGGGCATCGATATGAAGCACAACCAGGTCAGAATACCGCTGGTGCAGCGCCCGAAGCTGGGGCAATGTGACCAAACCATCGCCCCCCATGGTCACAGGCACTGCACCTGCAGACACTATTTTGGCGACCGCCTGCTCGATATTGTCCAGGGATGGGGTGATCACACCGGGCGTGCAACTCACATCGCCGCAGTCGACTACGTTGAGTTGCGTCAGTGGATCAAAATCCCACGCTGGCGGCTGGTAAGGCCGTACCAGCGTGGATTGTTCCCGAATAGCCGCTGGGCCAAGTCTTGCGCCAATACGGGTTGGATGGGTACCACAGTCAAATGGCACTCCCAACACTGCTGCCCGACTTTCTGAAGCATTGTTGGAAAATGGGACGCCCATAAAGCTGGATCGAATTTCCATGCGGTTATTCTGTTGATGTTTGGTTAGTGCCCTATTGATCCTATCGGACCTCGGACTCACATTTTGAAAGACAAGGGTGCTATTGTAGGCAACTCACCTACTTCGCGCCTCAGCACGAATTATTGACCTGGAGATTCGCCATGGCCCGCGTTTTACGCACACCCGAAGAACGATTTGAGAACCTTCCGGCCTATGAATTCGAACCTCACTATGTCGAAGATCTGGTCGGATACGAAGGTCTTCGCTGTCATTATATTGACCTTGGTCCCAAAGATGCCGAACAGACCTATTTGTGTCTCCACGGTCAGCCCACCTGGCTCTACCTTTACCGTCACATGATCCCAGCCTTTCTTGAAAGCGGCGCCCGAGTAGTCGCACCCGATTTCTTCGGTTTTGGACGGTCGGATAAACCTGCTGATCAGGGTGTTTACACCTTTAATTTTCACCGGAATATGCTGCTGGCTTTCCTGACACATCTCAACCTGACACAACTGACTCTGGTCTGCCAGGACTGGGGCGGCATACTCGGGCTGACTTTGCCGATGGAAGCGCCCCATCGATTTTCTCGCCTGCTGGTCATGAACACGGCTCTGGGAACGGGGGACGTACCACTGGGTGATGGATTTCTGGCTTGGCGCCAGTGGTGCCGAGACAACCCTGATCTATCTGCCGGAAAACTACTCTCGCGAGCCTGTCCACATCTGGAAGCCGATGAGGTCGCAGCCTACGATGCGCCGTTTCCGGATAGCGAATACAAAGCTGGGGCACGTGCTTTCCCCGAGCTGGTACCGGAACAGCCTGACGACGAAGGTGCGGCGCTCTCCCGACAGGCAAGAGCCTGGTTAAAGGATGAGTGGATGGGCCAAACATTCATGGCAATCGGCATGCGTGACCCTGTACTTACACCCCGGACCATGCACTATTTACGCAAGAATATCCGTAACTGCACGGAACCCTTTGAAGTCGCTGAGGGTGGCCACTTTTTGCAGGAATGGGGTGCCGATGTTGCAACCCAAGCGATTGCCACCTGGTCAGATGAGTCCTAAGCTGAAATCCGACTCAACCCAAGCAACATGACTGGACAGAATGTCCTTCTCATCGTTTCTGATGAGCATGCCCGTGAGGCCCTAGGCTGCTACGGCGCAGACCACGTTCATACCCCCAATATTGACGGTCTTGCCCAGCGTGGAACCGTGTTCCGCCACGCCTACACACCGTCGCCTATCTGCGTATCGGCTAGAGCCTGCATTGCAACCGGTACCTATGTTCACCAGAACCGCTGCTGGTCTAATGCGCAGCCTTATCACGGGCAAATTACCGGATGGGGCCACCGTCTGATTGAAGCCGGACACCGGGTGGTGTCCGTTGGAAAACTTCACTATAGAAGTACACAAGACGCCAACGGTTTTGATACTGAGATCATGCCACTGCATGTAAAGGATGGTATTGGCTGGGCACGGGGTCTGCTGGGGCGTGATGGATCAAGTTGGAGTGGCACGGCCCATTTTGCTGAGGAAATCGGCCCCGGATTGTGTGACTACAATCTATACGATATGAAGGTCTCCGAAGCCGCATGTCAGTGGCTTCGACGCGAAGCACCCAAGGCGTCACAAAAACCTTGGGTGTTGTGTGCGTCCTTTGTCAGTCCGCACTACCCGCTGGTCGTGCCTCAACACTATTTCGATCTCTATCCACTGTCGGAAATCGAACCACCCCGCCTGAATTCGTCATTAGAACTCAGCAACCACCCTGTCCTCAAGGCGATGCGCGATTACCTCAACTATGATGATTTTTTTGATACCGAATCTCGCCAGGTCGCTAAAGCAAGCTACCTCGGACTCTGTTCGTTCCTCGACAGCCATGTAGGGGCACTCATCGAAGCTTTGCACGACAGTGGTCAGTATGACGACACGCTGATCATTTACACCAGTGACCACGGTGAAATGGCCGGTAACCACGGCATGTGGACCAAATGTGTGATGTACGAAGAATCAGCTGGCATACCGCTTATTCTGTCTGGGCCCGGTGTGTCTAAAGGTGAGGTGATCTCAACTCAAGCCTCGCTGGTGGACATTCATCCAACCATTCTCGAAGCCACAGGCCTTGGACTGTCGTCTAACGACCTTGATCTTCCAGGATATTCACTGCTTGACCTTGTGGCTGGTGAGTCGCCAGACCGACTTGTGTTGTCAGAGTATCACGACGGGGGCTCGATTACGGGCATGTTCATGATTCGCAAAAACCAATACAAGTATGTCTACTACCCAGGCTACCAACCTCAGTTGTATGACCTTGAAAAAGATCCGTACGAAAGCACTGATCTTGGTACAGATATTGCCTATCGGCAGGAAGTCCAGGCATGTCACCAAGCTTTGTGCACATTGGTTGACGCCGAACACGTGAACGAACTCGCGTTCTCTGACCAAACCGCCAGAATCAGCGAACTCGGTGGCCGAAAAGCGATCGAGTCAATGGAGAATTTCGACCAGAGTCCTGTACCGATTTAATCTTTAACGTACATCAATTCGGTTTGAGCTTGAGTCAAAGGGCCGCTCGGCTACTGACTTCATCCAGCGGATAAATCGGCCGGCGTACGTTGTTAAATTTGATCTCTGAATAATCCGAAGTACACACGCCGAGCCCGGCACATTCCACGACCTCGCGAGCCAGATCACGAAAACCGACACGGTAATGAATACGGCTTTTCAGCATCAGGAACCGTCGCTCGGTGGGTTCGATTCCGACCGCGCGAAAACATCCAGGATCAACTGGCTCAAAATGTCGGGAAACAACCATGATATCCACCGTGCCCACTGTCAACACAGCTGTAACACCCATATCGGTGATCAGGCCTCTGCCCATCGCTATTGTGGTCGGAAAGCGCCCTTCACTGATCAGCTTGACTCGACCGGTCAAGTTAAGGGGATGACTCTGGCGCTGCAGAGCTGGCATTGTGAGCTTTCCCCCCAGTAACAGACTAACCTCGTTTCCCACACCGGCATCCTGCATCACCTTCACAGCATCAGGATCGTAAATTCCACAGAAAGCTACATCATCCAGTCCCTGGGCAATCACCTCAGCCAGCACATTGGTGGTATCCATTGTGCCCCCCGACGCAGTATTGTCATAGTGATCAAGTATCAGTACTGGCCCTTCATTGCTTTGGCTTTCACCCAGCAAACGAGCCTTGGCCACGGACTGTTCAAGTGGTTCAAGCTGGTAAACAAAATGTTTGCGTTGCGCCCATGCCTCATCCAGTAATTCATCGCGTAGTTGGTGTGCGAGTTCAGGATCATTGTCCGTTGCGACGACCACCGAAAATCCCGCCTGAGTGATATCGGCATGCGGGAATCCTGTAAACACACTGACTGCCAAAGCCCCGTCACGCTCCATTTCCTGAGCACGCGCCTGCAGTGCTTGGTTTGGCTGGTCATCCGTACCCTGTCTCATAATGTGCGGAAGCATTGGATTATTGCCCCATGCCATGGTGGGTTTGACGCCATTAACGATGTGCTCAAGCAGAATTTTCCCCGCTAACTCGGCAGTTTCATACATATCGATATGGGGATAGGTGTGATAGCCCGCGACGATGGTTGATAGCCCGACGATGTCATCATAGAGGTTGGCATGCATGTCCAGTGCTACCGCAATTGGCACATCCGGATTCACGTCTCTTATACGACGTAACAGTTCACCCTCACCATCCTCATGCGAGCAGGTCACCATGGCACCGTGAAGATCCAGGAAAAGCGCATCGCATCCTTGTGCTACTGCGGATACGATTTTTTCCGTGATGTAATCGTAAGCCTCATCTTCAACCGACCCCGATGGGGGCGCGCCAGCAACAACCGGTATAGTAATTTGAGCCTCTGCAGCTTCAGCAACCATTAGGTATCCACCCATGCAACTGGCCGTACTCCGATACATCTCCCGTGCCGCGTCGCCGGCGATAGGCGTACCGTTGCCGCCAGGTGAAAACCGAGCCAAATCACTAATCACTGGCGAATAGGTGTTGGTTTCGTGACTCATCTGCGCGATGATGATATGCATTCCTGGCCCCCCTCAGAGCAATAATGATCACAACAGTATAAGCGGAATCACACAATCAACTGGGTTAGCAACTGAATCCAGTATTACCAAAATCCAGTCATTCAAAAGAATTCCCTAGCGCGGTCAAGAGTTTGATCATCTCTCTTTTGTGGTGCCACAATGTTGCGTCAGCACGGTCTGTTCGGTTACAACTCCAATATTCACAATGAACCTGCCACAACATGCCAGACGATCCAGACAATCTAGTTGAGCGACAGTTACAGGACTGGTTGAAAACCTTCGATGCTGAGACAGTCAGCGTTGCCGGCATCTTGTGTGACCAGCACGCCGAAGACCCTGAGTCTATAGCCTTGCTCTACGAAGACGCGCTGGGTAACCGTGCCCGTTATACATTTGCACAACTGCGTGACCTGTCGTCCCGGTCGGCTGGCGCTCTCAAAGCGCTGGGGGTAACCAAGGGGGATCGCGTCGCGACACTACTGCCCAAATCACCCGAACTACTGGTCACCACATTGGGCCTGTGGCGTCTCGGTGCAGTGCATGTCCCCTTGTTCACGGCGTTTGGTCCAAAAGCCATTACGTCGCGGGTCGAAAACAGTCAAGCGTGTGTATTGGTGACTGATGCCGCCAATCGACATAAGGTCTCATTTGGAAACGCTGGGCCCGGTTGCCCTCAAGTCGTCACCATCACTGATGAAAACAGCGACATACATGATGGCGATGTCGCGTACTTGGACGCACTGGCTCAGGCCGATCCAGTAATGGACCCGGTTTTAACCTGTGGCGACGATCTATTCATTCTGATTTATACATCCGGCACCACCGGCAGCCCCAAAGGGGTAGAGATTCCCGTTAAAGCACTGGCCTCATTTGTCGCCTACATGCGGTTCGGCCTGGATGTACGGGATGACGATGTGTATTGGAACATGGCTGATCCCGGTTGGGCCTACGGTCTGTTTTACGCCCTCGTTGGGCCCCTGCTATTGGGCAACACCACGATATTCTTCAATGCGCCCTTTGACGTCAGCGCAACCTATCGAATACTTGAAACTTATGGTGTAACCAATGTGACCACTGCACCCACTGTCTTCCGGATGATGCGGGCAGCGGGAGATCAGGTCATACCATCCGATACCTCTTCACTGAGGCTGGCCTCTTGTGCCGGAGAACCACTTAATCCCGATGTAGTCCGCTGGGGCCGTAACCAACTCGGTGTACCCATTCATGACCATTATGGACAGACCGAAGGCGGTATGATGGTCTGCAATCATCATTTTCCAGAGCTACAGCGACCTATTTTCCCTGGCTCAATGGGGCACGCAATGCCAGGATTCAGAATTGTCATTCTAAATTCGGATGGCGACGAGTTAGAGGCTGGGGAGGAAGGCCAATTAGCAGTCGACACACAAGCTTCTCCTTTGTTCTGGTACCGTGGCTACTTTAATGACCCCCAGCGTACTGCCGAACGCTTTACCGGTAATGGCCGATACTATCTGACAGGTGACTCAGCGAGTCGGGACACGGACAGCTATATCTCTTTCAGTGGCCGGGCCGATGACATTATTACCAGTGCCGGTTACCGGATCGGCCCGTTTGAACCTGAAAGCGCCCTACTCGCGCATGAGGCCGTGGCTGAAGCTGCTGTGGTCGGCATTGCCGATGAACTTCGGGGCGAAATCGTGAAGGCGTTTGTGGTTCTTAAAACAGGGTACGACCCTTCACCTGAACTGGCCGAAACCTTGCGGTTATTCGTACAGTCGACACTCTCCGCACATGCGTACCCGAGACAGATCGAATTCATCAGCGAGTTGCCCAAGACACCCAGCGGCAAAGTCCAACGCTTTTTGCTTCGCGCAAAGTCCGATCACCAAACGGAACCACGTTGATAATCTGTCGGCACTGGCCGGGCTGACTGAAGAGATCTAGGGAAAGAACTGAATCCAAATACCTTACAGTTCGCAGCCAACCAGCTTTAAGCTATCGTCAGCTGCGTACTGCTTCTAGTGCCGCAGCCGTCGCACTGGTTAAGAGCCTGACGTCGCTGCCGACAGTCACAAGATCAAATCCCATCGATATCATCTCTCTGGCATAAGCCGGCGAGAGACAGTGGATGCCTGCCCGTATGCCGGCCGTTTTAGCAGTCTCAAGAATCCGCTGTATCGCAGACACGACCGCCGGCTCGTCGGGGTCAAGCTTCGGGGTGTATCCCATCGACAAGCTGAGATCGCTTGGTCCGATATAGACTCCTGTCAGCCCCGACGTAGTCACAATCCCATCCAACTCATCAAGCGCCTGCTTGGTTTCGACCATGGCTAGCGTCACTATCTGCTCATTGGCGGTTTGGGCGTAATCTGGACCGTGTGCCATGATGGCCCGGGTCGGCCCAAAACTTCTTTCACCCGTTGGGGCGTAAAGTGCATAACGCACAAGTCTTGCCGCATCTTCAGCTGAATTAATCATCGGGCAAATCAACCCTACTGCACCTGCATCGAGCAGCTTACCGACGATCCCCGGCTCCAGCCAGGGCACCCGCGCGAGGGGTGCCGATTTTCCAATCGATATAATCTGTAACAGATTAAGCGCGGACTGATAATCATTGAGTCCATGCTGAAGATCGACCGTCAACGAGTCGAAGCCCGCCCTGGCATTGATCTCGGCGGTCACCGTGCTGGGAATAGAAAGCCAGCCATTGACGACAGGCCTGTTTTCAGCCCAGGTTTCGCGGATTCTATTTTTCAATTCACTCGCCCGCCATGATCCAGTCACCATCCAGAGCCAGCTTGCCAATTGGCACTGACCACCCGATTAACCTGACCACAGTCCATCCCGGTTAAGATCTTCCATGGTTGCGCGAATACTTTCGTGCAGCACTTCGACCATGGTGTCGATTTGGCGTTTTGTCAACACCAGCGGTGGCGACATCACATTGAGGTGAGCAATAGGCCGTACGATCACACCACGCTCCTGACAGTGATCTGCAATTCGTTTTCCGATATTGGCTTGTTCTGGTAACAATTCTTTGGTTTCTGGATTCGCGACGTTCTCAATACACATCATGAAGTGACTGCCCCGCACATCACCCACGATGGGATATTCCCGCAAGGTGTTGAGTTGTTCCTCAAAATAAGGCCCGACTTCGCGAACATAGCCACATATATCGTCGCGCTCCATGATCTCAATATTTTTTAGCCCAGCCGCGCAACTGACCGGATGACCGGAATAGGTAAACCCATGGGTAAACAGGGCACCATCAGCTTGTGGCACACTGATCACATCATAGATTTCTTTTGACAAAATCGTTGCAGACAGTGGTACGTAGCCAGAAGAAATGCCCTTGGCACAGGTAATAATGTCGGGTACAAAATCAAAAACCGCTTCAGAGGCGAAGAACTGACCCAGTCGACCGAACCCAGTAACCACTTCGTCAGAGATATACAACACTTCGTAGCGGTTACAGACCTCACGTGTGCGCCGATGGTATCCCGGTGGCGGTACGATGACGCCGCCAGCACCCATAATAGGTTCAGCAATAAAACAGGCCACATTTTCAGGTCCGAGTTCCAGAATTTTGTTTTCAAGATCTGCTACTTTCTCGGTGCAGAACGCTTCGACCGACATCCCGTCTGGCCTTCTATAGGGATTCGGTGCTGGAATGTGATGCACCAGATCAGGTGCGAGGTCAAACCCCTGATGATCGAATTCCACGCCTGTCATCGACATGGCGAGGTACGTGCTGCCGTGGTAGCCATCTATCCTGGAAATGATCTTTTTCTTGTTTTTCTTACCAAGACGGTTGAAGTAAAAATGAATTATGCGGATTGCGGTATCGTTCGACATCGAGCCGCCTGTACCAAAAAACACGTGATCAAGATGCCCCGGTGTTAGTTTGGCAATTTTCGCAGCCAATTCTGCAGCGGGCGGCGTCGTCAAGTGGCCAAATACCGAGTAATAGTGGATCTGCCTAGCCTGATCAGCGATTGCCTGCGCCATCTCTTCATTGGCGTAACCAATGTTGTTACACCACAAACCCCCGATACCATCGATATATCGCTTACCGTCCGAATCTGAAACGTAGGCACCTTCAGAATTGGCCATCACCATCGACCCTTCTTCCTTGAAGGTTGAAAAATCAGTCCAGGGATGAATATTGTGGTCGCGATCCTTCTGCCACAAACTCTCGGTATCGTATTCAAACTGTGTTGCCATTAGATATTCTCCGAATAACGTTCTAGCTTTTTATCGTTGGGTTTTGTCGAACCCCTGCTCCTAAAGTTGTAAGTCACTTTAACCACGTTTACACCAATCTCGTCAATACAATTACACAAGCGATTGTGTGCTTTTATGAAAAGGCGATGCCATCGACGAGCGAATCAGTCAGCTTCGAAATAAAGCGCATACATCTATCTAACTGCTCTTCCGAGACATATTCATCGGCCCTGTGCGCCTGCTGAATACTCCCGGGGCCACAGACCACTGCAGGTATACCGAGCTCGCCGGTAAAAATACCCGCCTCGGAACCGAAGCTGATTTTCTGCGTACTGTCTGTATCGTCCAACAGCGACTGAACCAGACCCACCACCGCTGCATCTGTTTGGGTTGAGAGCCCCGGATAGCTGGTCAGGACTTCAATCTCGATACCCGTATCAGGGTCGACGGCCTGCATGGGTGGCTCCAGCACTGTCGCGATATGACCACGGATGTCAGCGACGAGCCTATCGACGTCCTGCTCTGGGAGATGACGAATTTCAAACTCCAACACACATTTCTCAGGCACGATGTTTAGGGCTGTTCCACCATGTATCGTACCCACATGCAATGTGGTGTTCGGTACGGTGTAAGCGTCATCAAATGGCCCGTGTACTCGAATATTCTGCTGCAACTGCCGTATATAGGCGACCAACCCAGAAGCAGTGTCTACCGCATTAACGCCTTCTGTCGGATAAGCGGAATGACTGCTGCGGCCGCGCACCGTGACCCGGAAAGCCTGCTTTCCCTTGTGGGCGCGAACCACCTGCATTCCGGTCGGTTCACCAATCACAGCCATCATTGGCCGTACCGGCAGGGTCGTCATCAGTTCTATCAGACGCCGAACGCCCAGACAGCCGACCTCCTCATCGTAAGACAAAGCAATGTGGGCCGATGTCCTGAGTGAACGACGAGTCATCTCGGGCACCTGCGCCAGAACACAGGCAATAAACCCTTTCATGTCAGCGCTACCACGAGCATAAAAACACCCGTCGCGACTGACCAGTGAAAACGGATCCGTGTGCCAGTCCTGCCCATCGACAGGTACCACGTCGGTATGACCGGAGAGCATGACACCCGGTGAATCAGTTGTACCAATCGTTGCGTAGAGATTCGCCTTACTGCGCGTCTCGTCGAAAACCAGCTCACTGTCGACGCCATACCTGCGCAGGTACTGCTGAACATAGTCGATCAGCTCGAGATTCGAGTGGCGGCTGGTGGTGTCAAATGCCACCAGATCCGTCAACAACCTCCGCAGATCATCCGACACCATCAGATTTAACTCGCTCAGACGGTAACAAAACTCGGTATTGGCGGGCAGCATAAATCAAAGGATCACCCTGTACGTTAATCCTGACATTCTGGATCCTACCGATCAGAACGTGGTGGGTCCCGTACAACATTTCCCCTTCGATCAGGCAATCCAGGTTTACCAGGGCTTCTGTTAAAGCTGGGGCTCCGGTCGCCATACGGTCCCAGTCACCTGACACAAAAAGATCAACATTGGCATCTAGATAGTCACCCGCAAACGCTGCCGACACGTAGTCCTGATTATCGCGTAGAACGTTGACACACATTGTGCCGTTGATCCGAACAATCTCACTGACCGGGGAGGCTTTATTCAGGCAGACCAAAACAGACGGAGGGTGATCCGAGACTGAACACATACTGCTCACGGTCATCCCGGCACAGCCGGACGCACCATCGGTGGTAACGACCGATACCGCAGAGACCACACAGCTCATCGCCTCGCGAAACAGTTCGCTACTGACCGTATCTACTGTCATCTTCGGTAAGCAGTTTGCTGATTGGTTCAATATCATTCATCGCCGGGCACCCCATAAGTGGGTGCTGCACCCGGATTGAGGGCTCGGGTCACGTAGGTCATCATCTCAGGTTCGTATCGCTCCCAGCACCGGCGCAGTTCTTCCACGGGTTGCTCAGCCCAGTCTATACGCAGATCGACTAGTGGCCAGGGCTGTTCGTGGGCAACCAACAAGGCCGCCGAATGAGTTGGGCCCTTCTCACCACCAGCTGCAACACCGGCCTCCAGTGCCTGTAACAAACGTTCAGCAAGGTGTAGCCCTATTGATTTCTCAAAAGCAGCGCACATTGCCTGCGCGAGCCCGACATCCGACAGCAGGTTACCAGCACCAACACAGTGCTGCCCTTCGCTCACGGCATGGATACCCAACACCTCTTGTCCACTGAAGTGAGCAGTACGGCCCGATAGATCTACAACGGCTACCTGACGATATTCGGCGTATGGTCGCTGGTCCATGACTGAATTCAGTGCATCCGATGCACTCCGCCCGCTCGCCATCAGATCAAGCACCTCATTGCCGATTGTCGGGTCGGTAATATTCTGGGTGGACACAGCACCTGTACCTGCCCGCACCCAGGGACAGCGACTGCCGACACAGATGCTCGACGTTGTGATCGCGATTCCAGTCATTCCACTGTCATCGCAAACACCCGTGATTGAAAAAGTCATGGCTTGTCTCAGTAGTATTTCGATTATCTACAATCAGCTGGCGTTGCTGTCCGGTATTACCGCAGTCACCTCGATCTCCACCAACCACTCAGGCCGGGCCAGTGCTGAGACGACCAGCCCAGTTGAACACGGGTGCACACCCTTAAACCACTTGCCCATCTCCTGATAAACAAATTCTCGATACCGGATGTCGGTCAAGTAGACCACGACACGGCACACCTGCTCAAGACTGCTGCCGGCTTCTCCAAGCAACAGGGAAACGTTTTCCATTGCTTTTCTAGCCTGCGCACCGGGGTCATCGGTGAAAAGCGATTCACGGGTCTCCAGGTCCTGAGCCACCTGTCCCCGCAGAAAGACCGTAGCCCCTGTCGCGATGACTGCCTGGCACAAATCATTATCCAGGTTCTGTTCGGGATAAGTGTCTTGGGTATTGAACTTGCGTACACGTGTGTGTGTCATCATCGGTTCTCCATTTTATTCAGGCCGCTGATTTGCCACCAGCCCTGGCACCAAACAGCTGTTTAGCGCTGGTGTCGCCTGCTGTCTGATCGATACTCTCTAACAATTCTTCCGACAAACCAGCCGCCCCGTGGGCAAAGCCCAGCGATTCGCCCCAGTCGAAATTTCTGTACACCGCTGCCAGATGTGCAAACGGTGCTGACTGCGCAAAAAGCTGAAAAGTCAAACGATGACCTGCGTAGTCCGAATTCAGCAAATCGCGAGCAAATGCCAGAAGTTTACGTCGATCTTCAGCGGTCCACTCGTCATTGATTGTATAAAATTTCTCCATCCATTTGCCCGTCTCCGGATGCCTGAAGCTTGCAACATCTGGGGTCACACAGATCTGGCCACCACACAGTTCCCGCGCCACGTGCATCATTGCCGGCAGATTCGAGCACGCATGAACCCGCCCTGTGAGGAGCAACGACTGGTTGGGCATCAGCAAACCGCCAGGGCTCCTTTGCGCGGTCGCGATAGCAGCGGTTAGGTGCGCGTTGATTCCCTCGCGGTAGACCGCAAGTTGGGACAGTTTCTCCTGTACTGCCGGCTGCTTGTCTAGACCAGTCTGGCGTACGTTAAACAGTGCAGCACCGATCATCAGATCTGCCATCCGCAGATTGCGCTGTACGAATGCAAAGGCGCTGTAACGGTGCACAGTTGACCGAATAAAGGTGGCGGCTTTGGTGTGACGATAGAACAGCACGTTTTCCCAGGGTACCAGGACATTGTCGAATACCACCAGCGCATCGACTTCATCGAACTTATTGGCGAGCGGATAATCCTCAGCTGATGCACGCCCGGTAAAACCGGTACGGCAAATCATCTTGATACCCGGAGATCCGAGATCACAGATAAATCCAACTGCATAGTCAGACAATTCGCTGTCACCCCAGTTGGCGATAGTTGGCTTAGTGAATGCCTGGTTCGCATAAGGCGCCGCCGTTTCGTACTTTGCCCCGCGAACAACAATACCCTGATCGGTCTCACGAACAACGTGCAGCAGCATGTCTGGGTCCTGGTCCTGGGGCGCCTTGGATCGGTCACCCTTGGGATCAGTGTTGGCTGATACATGAAAAGGATCGATCCTGATCACGCGATCGATGTGATCGCGGATATTTTGTGAAAACTGTGGGTCCACCTCGTTCAATACATCCTGTCCATCAAAGAGTGACCACATCTCGCCAACGGTTTCATCACCTACACGGGTCACGATGCCACCGACATCATCCATCACAGCATCCGTGGCCTCGCGCTTCCGGTACCAGTCCTCCTGCGTGTACGGCAATTTAAGCCCCACCGCGAATGTCTCACCATTCTCTTCATAGGTCATAGTGTCCCGGGTTGCAGCATCGTGCTGCATCTCGTAAATCCGAGCCCGAATGTCGACCAAGGGCTTAAACATAGGATGGGTCGGGACATCGTCGACTTTTTCGCCATTGATCCAGACTTGACGACCGTCCCGTATGGACTCTAGGTATTCAGCAGCGGTTCTGATCATTTAAAAGTTCCCAGCTGGGTTTTAGCCGATTCAATGGCTTTTTAGCCTGATAATGGGGATCATGCGTCATTTGTCTATATTGTAAAATACAATTTGATTATTTATTGTATCTGTTATTTTTATGCAATTTACACTCAAACAACTCCAGAGTCTGATTAGTGTGTCCGAGCACGGCAGCATATCAGCAGCCGCCAGTCACTTATTCATCTCACAACCTGCCTTGTCGACCTCCATTGCACAACTCGAAAAATCACTCGGCCTGTCGCTGCTGATTCGCCACCACGCGCGGGGAGTTTCACTGACACCCGCAGGTGCCGATTTTCTTGCCCGTGCAAGATCACTGGTCACCCATGCTCAGGAAATTGAGGAGGACGTGCGGGAACTCCGTGATTCGATCAGCGGCGACCTTGCCGTTGGGTGCTTTGTGACGCTTGCACCATTTTTTGTCCCACGCCTGATGAGCGACCTAAATGAAAGCCACCCGCAACTACAGATTCGCTTTATTGAGGGTACGCTGGACCGACTCCAACAACTCCTTAAGTCGGGTGACATCGAGGTAGCGCTGCTTTACGCCCTCGAGTTGGATTCTGAACTTCACAGCGAAGACCTGACCGTTATAAAGCCCCACGTTCTGCTGCCGCCTGACCACCCACTGGCTGAGGGGAAATCCGTTTCGCTTAAAGCGCTCCAGAGCGAATCAATGATCCTTCTGGACCTCCCACACAGCCGTGAATATTTCCAGCAACTGTTCCAGCATCTTGGAATCGATCCGCGAATTGAGCAGCGATCTGCATCGTTCGAACTGGTTCGTGGTCTTGTTGCACGGGGTCATGGTTACAGCGTGCTCAATCTACAACCGGCCTCCGAACTGACTTACGATGGCGCTCGCGTCCGCTGTCTACCGATCCGTGAAAAAGCCATGCCATTGCGAGTGGTGCTGGTCACACTGTCGAAAACCCGGCGGACCCGACGTTCTGAAGCTTTTGCGCAGACCTGTAGAGAATTTTTCGCCCGTATATAAACACGAAATTTCCGTCCTATTTTTGTGTCGATGCTATCGCTTCCAGCACTTTGCCAACGGCCAGTTCGCCACTCATCATCGCACCGTGACAGGTAGAGAAATGGTTCAGCGATGTCGCCTCACCGGCAAAAAACAAACGATCCGCGATTGTTTCGCCAAGTACAGCACGCTGATAGAACTGACCGGGGCTGGCGCTTGAATAGGCACCGCGTACAAACGGGTTTCCACGCCATGCGGACTGTCGATCACCCTTGATATGGCGCACAATATCATGACCAAAAACACTACTCAGTGCCTCTTTAACCACAGCTGCCGAAGCCACTGGCCCCGATCGTTCTAACCAGTCCGCATAACGACCCGCCACAAGCCCTATGACGCAATCAAACCCATAGGGCCGTAGGAAGAGCAAAATCGGGGAGTTGTGATCAACCTCGACCAACACACGTTCGGGCACATCCGTCGGGAAAAGCTGGTTATCGACCCAGAACCTGATATGGTTGTAGTTGCCCAATGGCAGTGCAGCAATAGCGCTCTGCTTGCTTTCCGGCAACTCTGGAAAAAATCGAAGCACACCTGATGCCAAGATACCTGTTGACACGGTGATAATGACCCGCTTGGCCCGTATATCACCCTGCGTTGTTTCGAGGCGCACTCCTGTATCACCCCAGTGAATGGCCCTGACCGCGGTATTTAACGAAACAGACACACCAGAACCCCAGCGTTCGACCAGTTGGCCGTAACCGTCTACGACAGGCCAGTTCTCGTGGGTATCTTCATAACTGACCGGATCACCAATAGAGACCTGATCTGGATCGGAAGAAGTGTTCAACGCCATGTAGTAGTCAAGAACAGCTGTCCACTCGCCATCGCGTTCTGTCACCTCAGCGACGGATCTGTCCAGGCCTTCAGACCAAGCCTTGGCAACGGCCGCTTCAGCGGTCTCGGATTCTACCTCCAAAGACTCAAGGGCCGGTGCAGACAACCACTGGCCACCTCTGACATAGCCCTCGTCCGGCCCATAGTCATCACGCTTCTCATAGCGAACTGAATACTCGTCAGCAATTGGGACAAAAGGATTTATGCTCGCTGAATGCATCCAGTGGCAACCAAGATCAAATGGCGCACCATCCGGCGGATACTCGGTATGCGCTCGCCCACCAATGCGATGAGATGCTTCAAGCAAAACAAAGGGTATACGTTGAGCAGCCAATGCCTTTGCAGCCGCAAGTCCTGCCGCACCGGCTCCGATCACCGCAACTTCGAGCCTGTCAGCCATTAAGCCCGCGTAGAGTCGGTTAGTTGATGGCTATCTGGACCGGAATCCGAAAGATCCCGACCATCAATCCGACGAATGTCGCGTTGGCTGATCATAGCAACGACAGTTATGACCAACACCACAAAAGCGCCAACAATTACAGCCAGAGAATCGTCATATGTCGATGCAATTACACCCATAAACAAGCCACCCAACGGCATCAAATAGAAACTAATAATGTGAATTCCCATCACACGACCTCTTAATGCATCAGGTACTTGCATCTGCAACACAGTCATCGACGTAATCAAATAGACTGAACCAAAAACGCCGACAAGAAACGCAAAAACCACGGCAGCCTCGAAGGCGAAGCTGGTTGTACCGTAGACTACTGCGATCCCAAATCCTACCAGCGCTACACCCCCAAACAATAACCCTGCCAGCATCGTAAAACCAAGGTGTCGGTGCTGCTGGATAGATGATACGAGTACAGTACCCACAGCTGAGCCCAACCCAACAGCAGACATCAACGCACCAAATCCTATTTCATGAGTACCCAAACTGTCTGCAAACGCAGGCATCAATTGATTAAATGAGAATCCGAAAAACATCCAGACCCAGGTCAACGGTATTAATACGACAAATGTTCGATGATTGAAAATAAAGCGAATGCCTTCGGCAAACTGGTTAACAGTGCTACCAGTCGCGGCAACCTGACGTTCTACCTGCATACCAATGAGCGTTAAAAACATAACTACGAATCCAAGTGCACCTAGTGCAAATACCAAGGCAGTCCCTGATGCTGCGATCAAGACCCCGGCCAATGCAGGCAGAATCATCCGACTACCCTGCCAAAGAATAGAATTCAAAGATACCGCGCTCATCATCTGATCTCGCGTAATCAATTTGGCAAAAAATGCCTGTCGAACGGGCCATTCAAACCCCGTCACAATCCCGATCACACAACCCAGAACAAGGACATGCCACACCTCGACGACACCAGAATAGTCGAGAAGCGCCTGAACCAGTAACAGTGCTGCAGTTATGAGTGATGTGGTCATTAATAAGTATCGTCGATCAAAACGATCCGCCAAAATGCCACCAAACAAGAGCACAACAATCGCCGGTCCAGACACTGCCGCACCAAGTATGCCAAGATCCATCGGCGATCCGCTAAGTTCAAATATTAACCATCCCTGTGCCATTATCATCAACTGGCTGGCACCCACCGTGCCCATAGAACCAAACCAATAACGCCGATAACGCCGGGATTTAAGCGCTGAGAACAACACCAACTTCAACTCATTTTGTCAAATTGAGTTCGTGGACAAGTTGGCACTTGCCACAAAGATCAATATACCTGCACCAGCAGGCAGACGTTAATGGACTGTTAGTCTCTGACAGGACCGATACTTCAGAATTTGCATTTGTGTAGAGCATACCTGGTCCCTTTCTTTATCAACCACCATCCAGTGACTGAAACAATTTTACAATGACTTAATCCCCAACGCGCACCTGCTACCAGAACAGACCCCTACGCTCTGATTCTCAACCTCAACGAAGACGACATGGTCTACTGGACTTAATTGGTAGCGCCAAATTTCCTCAAAAGGCGACCTGGCGTACCACAATCTGCGATAAGTCCATGCTGATCGACCACCCGTGTACCATTCACCCACACACCGTGTAGACCCACTGCAGGGGTATCGACCCGGCTGTTGCCCCCCGGAAGATCAGCCACCCGTCGCCGTGGCCCGCGGCCAACAGTCGCCAAATCAAAAAGCATCAGGTCAGCCTGCTGTCCGACAACAATCCGGCCTCGGTCGGCGATTCTGCAGATATCAGCCGGACGACTGGTCACCGCCTGTACAGCCTGCTCCAGCGACAGGTCCTCTCTGTCGCGTACCCAGTGCCCAAATAGGTGTAGCCCAAATCCAGCATCACAGAGAAACGACAGATGCGCACCAGCGTCCGATAACGTCACGGCCGCATGGGGGTGATTAAGCAAATCTTTTACGCGATCTTCTTCAGTATTAAATAGCTTGCAGTCAAACATCGCATCCATCTCACCATCGAGCGCAAAATCCAGCAACCAGTCGAAGGGATCCTTCGCGCTTGAGCGAGCGAGTTGACCGACTGTTTTCTGAACCAACTCCTGATGCCGCTGTTCAATCACACTGATAATCGTCAGATGATCAAACTGGTGATAGGAAAATCGGTTGGGCACGCCTTTTGTGCGAGCTTCAGCCTTGATACTTTCACGAAATGAATCATCAGAAAGTATCTCTCGATAACGCATATCGTTATCGGCTTCAATTGCGGGTCGCCAAGCCAACAATGCTTCCAGCGGATAAGGGTGCCTGATTGTGAACTCCATTCCCAGTGGAAAACAGCCCACCTGGCCCCACAGTTCACGGCCACGACTACGGGCGTTTTCTATCTCACTGAATTCCCTGAAAACGCGTTCGGGATCGTTGGGATCCACGAACATCGCTGCGATCATGACTGGTCTACCATTGTTAGCAGAGATCTGTTCCAGAAATTCTATTGTTGTCGTCATCCCTTTGGTCAGCATGAAAACACCCCGACCGGCTTCCTTAAGGGCACCCGTGAGCTCGAACATCTCGTGTTCATCGGCAAGGCGCGATGGCATCGGAATTCCGTTCTCGCCGTTGTGCTGTTCCAGAGTCGATGTCGAAAAACCGACCGCACCGACCGACAGTGCTTCAACGAGGATCGATTTCATCTGCGCAACCTCATCGGGTGTCGCAGCTCGCGTTGATGCCTCTTCACCCAGCACCCACATCCGAAGCGATGAATGTCCGCAATAAGAGGCTACATTCGGCACCATGCCCCGCCTCTCTAGAAGTTCGAGGTACTCCGGATAGGATTCAAAATCCCAGTCGACCCCCGTTTGCAACGCATCCAGCGACATACCCTCGACATGAGTCAGGTTGCGCAAGGTGAGATCACGGTGCTCAGGTTTGCATGGTGCAATAGTGAAACCGCAGTTGCCGATGAGCGTGGTGGTCACTCCGAGACCTGTTGATGGACTCGCAGAGGCATCCCAGGTCAGCTGTGCATCGTAGTGGGTATGCAGGTCAATAATACCGGGCGCCAAAGTCAGCCCGTCCGCATTAATTTCCTCGCTGCCTCGCCCAAGCCCAGAGCCCAACTCGGTGATTTTCCCATCGTCAATTGCAACATCACCTGACTGCGCTGGGCTTCCGGTACCATCGACAATCTGGGCATTACGAATAATCAGGTCGTGCATCAATATCACCTATATTAGGTTTGGTGTAATCGACGAATCGGCCTGGATCACTCTAAACAAACCCGAAAGACCTTTCAATTCATTCACCTTCAAAGTTTCCGGCCGCGCACTTGATTCTGACGCCAGCGGGGTGCTTAGGCCTGCTTCGAGGGTAACCCAGTTAGCCTGCCTACTGCTATAAGTTGATTTTCATGTTCGGCACAAATATCGAGTTCGGTACGACCTTCTCGGAATGCCCAGAACTGTTGCCAATGGAGTTTGGTATAAGACGTGGTTGGCAGCGCATAACCCAGCTGCTGCTCCACTTCCCGATGCAACACAGGTAACCTGTAGAACGGGACACCGGGAAACGTATGATGCACACAGTGATAAGTCATGTTCCAGTTGACCCATCGCATAAACCAATTAGTGCTGAAAGTTCTCGTATTCCACAGAGTGTGTGGTTGATGTGTTAGGCCGGTGTGCTCTCCGAGCCCCTGCAGCATATACGACCAGCGCATCAGGAAGAACGGGCCCCACCAGAACACCAGCACCCACCATGATTGCAACACGAGAGCACTCCCAAGCGCGGCGACGTAGCCCACCACGTGCCAGCACGCAGCCTGTTTCACATCCTGTTTCTGTGATGCGGTCAGATACCGTTCATCCGTGCCTATAAAAGCATGCCGCCAGATTTTTTTGAGCTTTGATCGGATCAGTGGGAAACCACTCAAGGCCAGCAGATATTGCCCGGCCGTGCGAATCTCAGGGCGCTCGAGCTCGGTGTCCTTTTGCCAATCCTGTGTATTGCGATGGTGTGCAAAATGTGACCGGCGGTGATAGTCACTGGGGTTAAAAATAATGAACCCGCATAGCCTCGCCACCCAGATATTCAGCCAGCGTGACTTGAAAGCAGTCAGGTGATCACATTCATGGGTGGGTGCATAGAGATAGTTCAACAATATGCCATGGAGCATGAACAGAGGCAGACTCCACCAACTGCCCCAGCTCGCAGACAGGCCCCAGCCTGTTACTGCAATCGCGCCGAAGTGACCGGCAAGCTGAACCAGACCCGGCCAGTTGCGCCGCTTTGACAGATCAGCAAGTCGTTCTGCGGACAAAACATCTTTGGCGCCGATAAAACCCTGCATACCCTTTCCGTTCTCGTTCGTCGTCAGCGATAGACACCGTCCCACTCACCGGGGTCGACGTCAGCGAGGGTGCCATCAGAATTCATGGTCGGTCTATTGATAGTAAATACTGTCTCCGGTCGAACCACTGAATACTCCATGTATCCCATGCGCGCAATGGGCTGCATCGCACCCGTGTTGACCATACCATCGTCAATGAACTGATCATCAATGTAGATACCGACAACATGCCCGATCACAACGAAATGACCCTTCTCAGTGCCAGGCACCGCATCAGGTAACGGCACCGTTTTCCAGTGCCGACACTCGAATGCCGCCGGGCTTTCCTTGACCCGAGGAGGTTTTACGAAGCTTGAAGGCGCTGGTGTCAGACCCGACAAGGGAAATTCATCGGTATCAGCCGGCACCGATGCTGAAGAGATATTCATACCCTGCCGTGTGTTCCATGTCGCCATCGAGCAGGTGAATTCGCCGGTCTGCTCGATGTTGCGTATGCTGTCCTTGATGTCAGCAGAAGAAAACATCACATAAGGAGGCCGGTCACTGACCGCATTAAAGAAGCTGTATGGCGCAAGATTACAAATTCCGTCCGCACTGACAGAGGAGATCCAACCGATTGGTCGGGGTGCAATTAGCGCCTTGAATGGGTCGTACTTGAGGCCGTGTTTATTTTCAATTGAATCGTAATACATGTGTTTTATCCACAGTGGCGAAGGTATGTTTAACGGTTAGGCGTAGACAGCGAGCCCCGTCTGAGTATCTAGTGATCTTTCTCTGAGTTTAACTTATGATCGGATAAATATAAGCAAATCGGGGTTTTCAATATTCGAGGGTATTACGATTTTACAGATGCACTATATCGGGCACCCAATCACTATCATCCACACACTGGCAAGGACATGACGGAATGCGTGACGCAGGCGTATCCCCAAAGTTCGTAAAACATCTTCGGCCTACTGCAATTTAATTCCCTAGGAGACGCCGATAGGTCAATAACCGCACTGATTAAGTTTTTATCTCAAACAAAAATGACTAACTGTAAGAAACCAGCCCATATCAAATCTACTCTTCGATTACTGCCTCTGCCTCTATCTCAACTAAATAATCATCTATCAACTGCGAGATTTCGAACGTCGTATTCGCTGGGCAAACATCGCGGAAGTAGCGACCGTGGACCAACGATACCGCTTCACAATCTTCTGCATCCTGCAGATAAACTCGTGTTCGTACGATGTCAGACAGTGACCCGCCAAGAGACATTACACTTGCCTTGATCTTATCAAGTACGTAAACAGCTTGTCCCGCCGCGTCCCCACGACAAACGACAACATCCTGACCATGGGTTGCTGTCGTACCACTAACCAGAATACGATTCCCAATCTTTACAGCGCGAGAATGTCCACAAATCTTCTCCCATTTAGTACCACTGAACACTTGAATACGGTCGGTCTTTCCAGGCACAGCTATTGGCTCATAGACACTGGGAAATGAATCGAGATGATGAGTAAGATCACCCGACGCGGTTAGAAAAGGAGGTTCCCGATATTCATCACCACAATCGCCTTTCAAACGTCGGTTGTTGGCCACTGATTCAGCTATAAGACTCCGATCCTCCTCATCTAAACTAAAAGAAAATATCGCTACATTATCTTCGCGATGTTGATTCTCCGTAAGCCTCGCACCAACAATTACTGCACCTACAGCTGGATGATCCAGCACCCAGCGTGTAGCAACATTGGCGATTGACACACCATGACGTTGAGCGACAGATTTTAGTACTCGCAATATGTTTTGCAGATTGCTCCACCCTCCTGTCTCATCGATAAACCGCTTATATTTCATTTTGCTCCAATCACTAAGATCAGAGTTCGCCGGCTCTGGTTTATCTAACCATTTTTCCGTTAGAAACCCGCCGGCTAAAACACCATAAGCTAGCAGTTTGATATTATTTTCCAAAACTACTTCCGCCATCTCCTCCAAACCACGTTGGTCAAGCATAGAGACCACTACCTGGTTAGATACAACTGGAAAACCGTGACGAACGAGGACTCGCAAATGATTAGTATCAAAATTTGTTAAACCAATTTTATTAATTCGACCACTCTGCTGCGCCAACACCAGACCTTCCATAGCATCTAAATAACCTGGGTGCTGAAATGTCCACCAGTGAAACTGTAGAAGGTCTATCGATTCAACTCGAAGTCTATCTGCACGTTCATCAATAGCGTCTCGCACAACTTTGGGCAGCATTACACCGGGCTTCGGACACCATTTTGTGTGAAACCGAGCCGGATTCAGACTATCGGCATTCTGTTGCTGGCGCTGAAGTATTTCCTGCGCCCGACCAGAGATCAGTTCAGCACTTCCGTAGTGGTCCGCCATATCAAATGTATCGAATCCGTCTAGAGCATATTCAACGAGGCTCTCTGCGGCTACTTCGACGTCAAGCTCTGATCCATCTTTTTCAAGGTCCGCCACTTGCCATAGACCTGTAATAACTTGACTGATCTCGTAGTTTGGGGACAAACAGAACCGTTCCGGTTTCATAAGATGGTACTCTGGTATGAACGTCAATTAGGATAAGACAATCTATCTTCTGCGATCGTGTTTTCTCGATCTTTGATTGAAATCCGTAGTAAATGTCGCGTGTAGTTTCTCAATCATAACCGCCAGTCATTAAGTTCTTTACCATTTGATTGACTTCACTACCACTATTTGCAAATTCATCCATAACAATATCGATATGGTTACGGTTCGGAACGACAGTTGCCGAACTCTTCAGGCCACTATCAGACCAACTCTCATTCATTTCTAACTGCTGTAACAAAAATTCTTTAGTCTCATTGCCACCAACGGTAAACAGTAATTCGCCTGCCATTATTGGAATATTATGGATGGGACTAAATATTCTTACATCTTCCTTTGAAAGGCACAAAATCTCATTTTTCTTGCTCTGACGAACAGGTTCTAGATCATACAATCCGCTGATTGCACAACCGGTTGAAATAACATTAGCAGGAAGATTCTTTTCTAACGGCCATAGCCTATCCATCAACAAGGTTACAAGATGTCCACCTGCTGAGTTACCTGAAATTGAAATGTTCGTCGGGTCAATCCCCAACTCTGATCGATGATCATAAACCCATTGAACTGCTTGCTTGCACGAGTCGACAATCATCGAGAAGTCAGCAGCTGGAAACATTGGATAATCGATGACAACCACGACGGTTCCATCTTCACAGAATCCATCTGCAACAAAGCTGAAAGTCTTGGCGTCTAGTGTGTGCCAAAATCCGCCATGGATAAAAACCTGAGCTAAACCAGTTCGCTCAACAGTTTTATCAAAGAAAACATCTAGGGTCTGTTCGTGATGAGTGCCATAGGGCACATCGAGTAATGCTTCGAACCTGCTCCGCGATTGATCGCTTCTCTTAAGCCTTTCCTTAAACAATTCGTCTAAGCATGGTACGCCGTCGAGAACAAACTGTGCCTCAAGTTCGTCTTGGTTGTAGTTTCGATAAACCATATTTCACACTTAACGTCGTTGATTGTCGAAGTAACAGTCGATAATTCAAATTAGTCAGCATTGCGCTAATTAACTCGAAAGGTGTTTTTTCTCGGGCAGTATTCCTAATGGCTTAAAGAGCAGCATAAGTACCAAGACCATTCCGACAATGATTATTCGTAAGGCTGCCGCTTGTGTTTGATAGTCAGGGGTTACGATAAAATTAATCAAACTATCACTTGCAGACCATAATGCCCAGATGACTATTGCTCCAACGATAGCGCCTAAATTATTGCCTTTCCCTCCAACAATCAACATCACATACACCTGGATTGTGAATATCGGGAGAAAATCTTGCGGACTAATAAAACGAACAAAGTTAGCGTACATCGCACCTGCTAACCCCATGATTCCACAACCAAGAACAAAGGCTTGCAACCGATACATGAAAACATTTTTACCCAAAGCCTCAGCGGCTACTTCGTCCTCTCTGATTGATCGAAGCACCCTACCCCAAGGCGATTTCACGACACGTTCAAGAGCATAGTAGATCGCTACTATGGTCACAATACAGATAATGAGGAAAATCAAATTGCTCATGAACGCAGAGTCCAAGTATCGAGAAAATGGCTTGGGAATTGCATACAGGCCGTTTGGCCCGCGCGTTACTGACTCCGAATTCAGTGCTACCAACTGAATACATATTGCAATTCCAAATGTAGAAATCGCAAGAAAATCTTCTCGCAACCTCAAAGTCACTAAACCAACCAGTACTCCAGCTAGACCAGATACAACAATCGCGCATAACCAGCCAAATATGATTGGCAATTGAAAGCCGCCGAAAATCGTATCAGCATATTCAGGGCCGGTAAGGATAGCACTGGTATAAGCTCCAACCGCAAAGAACCCCGCGATTCCGACATTAAACATGCCCGTAAACCCATATTGGATGTTTAATCCCAGGGAACTAATAATATAAAATGAACAAATAATGAAGAAAAAAATAACAAATGACAGAATATCAATCATCTCTTTCTTTCTCGCCTAAAATTCCCTGAGGTCTCACAATCAAGACCACAATCATAATTAGAAATGCTATACCACCACGATAAGCAGAAAGATCTATTGCAACTGCAAAAGCTTCCGTTAGGCCTATCAAGAACCCACCGAGTACCGCTCCATAAACGTTTGTCACTCCACCCACAATCAGTGCTGCAAACATCGGGAGTATGAGTTCAAATCCCATTTCTGGATCAAGCTGCGTTAGGTGGGCATGCAGCGTTCCCGCAATGGCAGACAACGATGCACCGATGATCCAAGACCATCGGATGACTGATTTCACGTTAATTCCATTGACCATCGCCAAGACTGGGTTCTCGGCGACCGCGCGCATTTTCTTACCCACGGTAGTAATAGATAAAAATGTGTGCAACGACACCACACAAATAGCGGTGATAATTAGAATCAAAATATCGTCTGGTACAACTTTGAAATTGTCGAGAACTCGAATTGCTTTTGGAATATAGAAGCTTAGAAACATCTGATCTGCACCGGCAATCAGCGTGATGACATTTCGAACAATTAACGACAATCCAAATGCAGCAATAATAAATGTAATCCTTGATGCCGATCTCTGCCTGAGTATGCGGAAAAGCAACCAATCAATCGATAAGACAACTACACTCGTAACGAGAACAGACAATATTATTGATGCAATCAGTGGCCATCCAAATGAGACAGGGCCAATAGAGCCAATCCCTACTCCCATCAACACTATAAATGCCATCGAGATGTATGCCCCGATCGCGAGGATCTCACCCTGTGCGAAATTAGCAAAACGTAATACGTTGTAGGTGATGCTGAGGCCTACCGCACCAAGAGCGATAATCGAACCATTAACCAAACCGTCGAGAACGTACTGCATCATGATTTCTCAGCCGTCGACCTAGCCCCGAAATAGATCTCGGCAATTTTCCGATCTTCTAAAAGCTCTACCGCATTTGCTGTTAGCCGAAGACGACCATTCGCTAAAATCATCCCTCGATCGGAGACAGACAAGGCTGCATGGGCATTCTGCTCCACCATTATCACTGTTACACCACTGTCTCGGATTTGGACTACCTGCTGAAAGACTTGATCCCTAAGTTTTGGAGATAATCCAGCTGAAGGCTCATCAATTAGAAGTAGAATAGGATTTGCCATTAGTGCGCGACCCAAAGCCAGCATTTGTCTCTGACCACCCGACAGTTTTCCAGCGCTGGTATCTTTAAATTTCTTCAAGTCGGGAAATAAATCAAAGACCTTGCTTAGGCGGTCCTGGTAAGCATCCAAGTTTGATATCGCGCCCAAATCTAGATTGTGTGCAACGGTCAATTTTGAAAACACATTGTGTGTCTGAGGAACATAAGCAACTCTGCGGGCAATGATCTCATGCGTCTCTAAGTCCGAGATATTTTCCCCCTGGAACAACACTTCACCTGAGATAACTTCAACCAAACCACAGATTCCTTTTATAAGTGTTGACTTGCCGGCACCATTTGGTCCTAACAATGTCAATATTTCACCTTGAACAACTTCCACAGAGACATCTATAACGATCGGCAACACTCGTTGATATCCTGCTACTAGGTTATTCACCTTGAGAATCACATTATCTGAGCTGCTATCAGAATTCGTCATAGTTATTGACTTCTCCGATTACCTGCATCAGTCATTCTTAAGCGGAGTGCCACCGCCTAGAAACGCATCTATAAGACGAGGGTCGGAGCGAATTTCCTCCGGGGCCCCTCGCATTAAAATATCGCCCTCTGCCATCACCAAGATTGATGAACACAAACGCATTACGAGTTCCATATTGTGTTCAATGATTAAGAACGTCACACCTTGGCTGTGTATATCTCTTATTCGATCGATAATCTCCTCTAGCAAAGTGGGATTTACACCTGCAGCAGGCTCGTCCAACAAAATCACCTTTGGATCAGACATCAAAGCCCTACCAAGCTCTAGAAGCTTCAATTGTCCACCTGAGAGGTTCCCCGAATACTCATTCTGAAGGTCAGATAAATTCAAGAATTCGAGCAGCCCGTTTGCTTTCTCTCTAATTTGTTGCTCTTCCCTTGCTACTGCATTATTCCGCAGCCAATTGTTCCAAATTTTCTCACCTATTTGATTACGGGGAACCATAGTCAAGTTTTCTAGAACTGTCATTCCAGAAAAAGGTCTAGGTATTTGGAATGTCCGAACAATACCCAACTGGAATGTCTGATGTGGCCTGAGATTTGTAATCTCCTTGCCGTCGAAGTAAATCTTCCCGCTGGAAGGTTTCAAATGACCCGCAATCATATTGAACGTCGTTGTTTTACCCGCACCGTTCGGCCCAATCAAACCAGAGATGGTATTTGGCTCGACAGTAAAATTGAGATCATTGACAGCAGTCAGACCGTCAAATTCTTTTGCTAGGTTCTCTACCGTGAGCATGGTCTAGGCGACCGCAACAATTAATTCAAAAATTGGACTTTCTGATGAGAATAGGTGTAGTTGCTTATTCAATAAGCAAGAGGCCAAGAAGCTAGCTTCTTGGCCTCAAGTCATTATAGAAATTGAATTCAGATTAATTCGTCATCGCTCGTACCTTGGCTTTCACTTGAGAAACCTCTTCAAGCGAGATGCCACCAACTTCAACATAGTCACCATCCTTTATTTTCATCATGACAAATGGTCCGGCGACATCACCGTAGGGATCAAAATCGATCGGCCCTGTTGCACCGACATACCAAATATTCTTACCTGATTCGATAGCTTTGATCGCAGCTTTTAAACCGTCTACACCACCATAATGTTCCTCACCATCCGGACCAGTGATTTCTCGAACGATCTTAGCTAGTGTTGGACCACTCGTGTCCAGACCACGCATGTCTGCTGTGACCATCGCTAGGCCAATTAATACACCGGCGTCGTATCCTGAGTTCCTACCCGGCCCCTTCGGGGTCGCATCCCAGCGAGCCTGAAAGTCCGATTCCATTTTTTCGAGTGAGGAGTTCGCTGGAGTACCGGGGCTGATAAACCATGCATTCTTCAGCAGCTCTTCACCAACAGTATCTACAAATGCACTGTCGTTCATGCCTTGTGGCATGATGAAATTCTGCGGTCCATCAAATCGAATCCAGTCCCTAAAATGTTTGACACCATCCTGGGTATTGCTAAGCATATACAAGCTGTCCGGATTATCTTCCAGTGTTTTTGTGATTTCAGACCGGTAAGATGGTTGATCTGGATTAAATGCCACGGAATTGCCTATCTCTCCACCCAAGGCCTTAAATGCTTCTATAAAGCCAGCCTGGTTATTTTTCCCCCAATCATTATTAAAATAGATAATCGCTGGCTTACGAAATCCCGCCTCATAAGCCATCATAGCTGCAGCAACCGCTTGTAGTGAATCTGACGACAAAGTACGGAAAAACAGTCCTTTCGTCTCCCCTCTTTTGGCCATATTCGTAAACGTTGACGACGTCGACGCGGTGGCTACGACCAAAACATCATTTTCAACCGTTACCGAACTGAGTAGCGGCGCAGTAATACCTGATGAGATTGGACCCACTAAAGCCGTCACACCTTCAAGGTCAATCAGCTTTCGAGCGGCGTCGACAGCGAGAGAAGCCTGGGTATTTGAATCTCGAACGTCGTATACGAGATCACAACCGACTCCAAGTGCCGCTCTAGCTTCATTTACCTGCTCTACTCCTAGCTGAGCTGCCCTAGAAATAGGCACACCGTGAGCACCGTAGGCCCCGGTCAACGAAAGTACAGCACCGATCTTATGTTTACACGCTGCGATAGACGTATTTAACAAACCCGAACCAGCCATACACAACAGAACTGCACCCAATACTCCGATGGTCTTCTTTTGTAGCATTTTCATCTCCATTACTCCTTATATTTATTAAAGGCAAACAAAAAGTAACTAGTATATCTTTCAAATCTGGACCTGATTGTATAACGAACTGACTCTGAGCCAAAACATATTCTACGGTCATTCTGAGGTTGCAAGTTTTAATAATAATCCGTCGCGGTCGGCATAGTGATCCAGAATTGAAAAATGATTTGCATTTTCAATCAACGCTGATTGACTGCCTTTACCCCGGTCAGCTTGCATCATCGCAAAGTCCTGCATCTGCCGAACTTTTTCTGAACCTTCATGTGTACCGACAGCCAGTACCAGTTCGCCAACGAAGGGCTCACTATAAAAAATCGGAGAAAAATCGTCGACATCATTTTCGGTTAGTCCTATTTCCAAATTACGATCAATATAGATCACTGGCTGGAGATCATAGATACCGCTAATGCCCATAGTCCTACTAATCAGTGGACACTGGTTTGGGGAGTGGCGACTCCATTGGGTAGTAGCCAGAATTGAAACGATTTGTGCCCCCGCAGAATGTCCAGCTAAATGGATGGCACTACCATCGAGTCCCCAAGTGGTAAATCGACCAAAAAGATCAAGAACCATTTTCCTACATGAGTTGATGAGCTCAGTCATGGTCACGTCGGGACAAAGAGGATAATTCGCACCGACAAATGTCCAACCCTTTTCTACGAAAGCCGGAGCCATAAATTCAAAGTTCGACTTATCCTGGGAATACCAATATCCACCATGGAAAAACACGTGTACCGGACACCCGGGGCTACCGAGGAACACATCATAGGTCTCAAGACTGTGATCTCCATAACGAACATCCAATTTTGTGTTTAGCCCTTTTCGGGCATGGTCACTATCACGCTTCCAGTTAATCGGATAATCGTCGTAGCCTGGAATTCTATGCTTCTGGTTATACAGATTCTCCAATTCGTCCTTGTCATATCCACGATAAAGTTTTTTAGTCATCAAATTCTCCAGCTATCTATATCGGAACACCAAACATTCAATTACACAATTGGGAATATGCTTTTAAGGATACTACGTACAACACCCTAACAGTAACCACTAATTTTGTAGATAGTCCGTCACTTGCTACTATCAAATAAAGAACCATTCCTTATAAATACCATTTCTATAGCGGTAAAGATTATTTACTCAATACAATGATTCCTAAAGTCCAACTTGCTCCAGATTACGCCGTTAGTCAATTGATTGCTGGAGGCTGGCAGCTTCAGAACCGGGGTGATGACGCCATCGAAGATCTTCTGCAGCTCAGTCGACTCGGGATTACCGCTTATGAAACTTCGGATACCTATTCCAACGGGCAAAGTCTCCTCGGTAGGTTTCTATCCAAAGCTCGGCAGTCACTCCCTAGCGAGAAATATTCAGGCATTCAGATACATACCAGATACACCGCACCGACAGCAGGTTCGGCGCCAAGCAAAGCCACTATAGTCGCTTCTGTCGATCGCTCACTTAGAGAATTGAACATCCCTCGATTAGATCTGCTGCAACTCCAATGGTGGAACCTTAACGTACCAGGCTTTGAGGAAACTCTGTCACTGATTGGTGACCTTCGACAAGCCGGAAAAATACACCACATCGGCACGACAAACTTTGGCATTCAACTTCTACACCGCGCAATAGCAACTAATGTTCCTACAATAACAAATCAGGTTCAATATTCAATTCTTGATCAACGAGCAGATAATCAACTTTCAAACTATGCAGAACGATATGGGATCAATTTACTGACCTATGGTGCATTGGCTGGTGGGTTTCTTGCACGCAAGTGGGTCAACGCCCATGACCCAACCGATCACCCGATGCACCGTACCCAATTTAGTCATGAATATCGTTCCATCATCGATCTAGCTGGAGGCTGGAATGCTTTCCAAAACTTACTGCGTGTGCTTAGCGCCATCGCCTCTAAGCATGGTTGTTCACTATCTGCAATCGCTCTGCGATGGGTGCTACAAAAAGGACCCGGAAGCGGCGTCCTAATCGGCGTTTCCTCACCGAAAAAACTAATGGACCTTCTACCTGCGTTTGAGATTAATCTTTCGCCAACCGATGTAGCCACTATTCAAAAAACAGTACAACACTCAATCGAAGACGTGGGAATACTCGAGCGTGATGTTAATTCATCACTATTTGCCGCTGTACATTCCAATTAGTTTCGATCTCGGTCTCAGCTCTATCAGATTAGACTAAGTTAGATCATTCTGGTTGTAGCGCATTATTTGGCCGTGGCGTCCAGACTTATCTCTCTCGAGATCATAACAATCACCCACTGGCCCCATCCTTTTCTTCAGCACCGAATCTATAAGCAAATTGTCTTCATCCGTAAGTGCAAATTCAAAGACTCGCAGATTCTCTGTGATATGACGTGTAGACGTTGCGCCGACTATCGCAGCCGCGACTCCAGGTCTGTCCAGAATCCAACGCAAAGCGACAAGTGGAACAGTAACGTCATATCTATCTGCTATGTTTTTTAAACAACTTAGCAGCTGCTGAAACATGTCCCAACCACCAAAATCTTCAATAATTAATTTGTATTTTGTCAGAGATCTATTTGAGAATGGCCCCATGGGCTCAGGCTTCCCAATCCAATCAGAAGATAAAAACCCACCAGCAAGAGTCCCGTAACACAGCTGACTGATATTATTCTGTAAGCTGAAAGGAATGAACGAATTCTCAGGTCGAACATCAATCGGAGAGTATTGGGGTTGGTTTGTTGTTATTGGAACATTTGCATCCAGCAGCACCCGCAGATGCGAAGTATTAAAGTTCGTAATTCCAATTCTTGCAATCTTTCCAGCTTCTCTTAACTCATTGAGCACAAGCGCGGCTTCAACAAAACCGGGAGTTCCATCGGGATCCCACCAATAATATTGAACCAGATCTAGCTGCTCTACCCGCATTCGCTTGAGAGAGCGATCAATAATACTTTCCAGGTACTGGCGATTGACTGTAGCCAATCGACCATAATCAGGCACTATCTTCGTATGTATCTGTACGATTTTTGCAAGCTCTGGGTAGGCGATCCGGAAATTACCTATGAGATCTTCAACTCCGGTGTAGTGATCCGCACAATCAAATGTTGTAATTCCATGCTCAACAAATGTTGCCATATCTTTTATCGCTTGAGTTGGGTCAACATCACCATGCCCACCAGCGAGGTGCCAACCTCCCTTAATCAGTCGAGAGATTGAATACCCTTTCTCCAACTCAATGCGCTCGATGTTCATTACTCACCGTCTCCAGTAAGCGGATTGGCTGTTGTTTGAGAATGAGAAAATGTTCGCCGACCCAGTCTATTGATCCTAAATCTTGATCCACAATTCGGATCAGGGCACGCAACAAGATTGTCTGTTGACATCCAATCGTTGAGACTAGTTTCTCTCTGCTTAGCTGGAAGAAGAGGTAAAAGGGCAGCTAAGGTATAAATCGACCAGGTTTGTGATTCGGGAAACTCTAGATGCTCACCTCTTAGATAGAAACAGTCACCGGCTTTAGCCCCACACCAACAGGGCTTGTCTCCCTCAAGCCACTCCACTCGTAAATCATAAAGTGAAAATGTATCTTCAGTCACGGATATCTCCTATGGACTGGATCAGTAATTTGAATCTGACTTAATACTCCACCCCAGCACGAAAAACCTTGGACGATGTTGTAGCATTGTGTCTACCATTCTAGCCGAAGCGAATTTTCGATTGTTCTCGCTTACGAGGCGTACAACAGTACAATAATTACCTGTCTTGTAATTTATGGCACCAGTAATGGAACTCCGCACTAATAACACTGCACTAATTGTTATCGACATGACCAATGGGTGGTGCTCACCTGACGGTCACATGACAAAACTAGGGTTTGATACAGACATGTGTCGGGAAACCGTAGGCAAGTGCAGCTCACTCATCAAATCCGCTCGCCAAAGTAAAGTGCCAGTGATATTTACACGACACATTTATCGTGAAGATTATTCCGACAGTGGCTTCATCGTTGACGAAATTATGCCTCAATTGAAGTTAGTTAAACCAGCTTCGGCTAACGCTTGGAGCAATCAAATTGTCAGTCAACTGGAACCTCAACCGGAAGACATCATAGTCAAAAAAAATAGATATAGCGCATTTTTATCTACGATTTTTGCAAACCATCTTAGGAGTCTATCCATCTCCGACCTGGTTCTATGCGGTGTCACAACGAGTATGTGTGTCGAAAGTACGGCAAGAGACGCCGCCCAACGCGATTACCGAACATTCGTGGTGAAGGATGCAACGGCCGATATCGAGGTCATTCGACACGAACGAGCACTCATCAACTTGGAGTTTGGTTTTGCCCATTTGATCTCTGTAGCCGACGCTACGGCCAAATGGGGTAATTACTAATTCTTGTAGTCCCAGCCGTCAGGCGTTGTATCCTTTTAGGGCAGCCCCTAATAAAGATTCAAATGGCAATCGGGCACGCCAGCCGAGTTCTTGCTCTGCCAGTGTAGAGCTGAACATCGAGGCATTAGATGTGGCGTGATAACAGGCGGGATCCCGGACAACACTGGGTGATATTCCCATCGACTGTGCCCATTCTAGGGTGGGCTGTTGACTCATGGACCACGGTGCGACGGCAAAGTACAACTGCCAGGATGACGCTAGGCTGGATCTGGCTGCCGCAACAAAACTATCTGCAGCGTCCTCGGGCGCTATAAAAGAACGAGTTGCCGTCAAAGGTTCATTTAACGCATTGCTGTCCTGAGGTAGATCATAAGGCCACTTCACACCGTCCTGTTCTGAGAGTGCTAGTGCAGTTGCAATCGCGAGGTCTGGAAATACAACAAAAGCCGGTCTTAAACACACCACCTTGACATGGCCTCGACGAGCAAAACATTGCCCTACAGTCTCAGCCACCTGTTTGCTCAAACCGTAAGCCTGCCGTGGACGGCACGGATGATTTTCATCAATCGGCAGATAATCCGGCAGGGTCTCGTCACCAATTCCCAGTGCAGCAACGCTGGAACATAGCACCACACGCTGAACACCGGTCTTTTCTGCCGCTTCCAGCACATTCCACGTCCCTTGAACATTGATCTCAAAAAACGCCTGATCCGTCGCTGAAACCGCTGCGTCAAGCGCCGCCAGGTGAATTACCAAATCTCGGTCGACCATTGCAGATTGCAGGCTCTCGCGATCAAGAATATCCGCCTGGATCTGATCAACGTCGCTCCCGTAGCCCACCTTGTCGAAGTTGCGCACATCAAAACCCTGGGCCACAAGCGCCGTGTGCACATAACGGCCCAGGCGCCCACTGCCTCCAGTGAGGAGAACGCGATTCATTCCTGATCGAGCAGCGCTCTGGCGACCCTTGACCGGAATGCTGCCGTACCCTGCTCCCACACCGGCGACATGTCTGCGGCACGGGATGCTGTTGGTGAATGGGCGGCAGCCTGAAGGTCCTCAAGCACTTCGATATCCTGATTCATGATTTCGCACCAGGCCTCGGCCGTGCGCCGACGCTCATCGGCCAGTTTCGGATCGGTTGCGTCTTCATCAATAAAATAAAAGTTTAGGTACTCGGTACAGCGAGCCGGGCCGTCAGGTTCTATCGCAACCAGCATCATATGACGCGGCTGCAGTTCGATCAGAGTATTCGGGTATAACGCAAGAATATCCTGGGAGGCCCGTTGCGCATCAGATAGTCGACTAAATTGGGTCAATTGATGACCTGATGATTTTGGCTTATCTGTCGCACCGGTGGTGTAGCAAATTCCGAACACCGTGTCATCGATATTGACGTCTGTAAAGCGCCGGGCTGCAGCGGCATTGCCGAGTTGCGGGTGAATCATCGGCAAGTGATAAGTGTCCAGGTAATTCTCGATCGCAAACTTCCAGTTGGCATCCACTTTCAAAGTGCGTTGTTCACCTAAGCTCAAGCGGGATAAATCATAGTTTTCCCAACGCGAAGTCACCGGGGCTACAAATTGTTCGAACTTGGGAGCTTTCCCGTCGATGTTCACGAATACCTGATCCAACCAGACCGCAACGCGCACGGGTTCCAGGCCGTAGTGTGCTGGGTCAAAGTCAGTCGGTGCACTGCGGTCGCTGATCTTCCAGTGTGGCGTGCCACGCAACGCCCCGTCCATCCCATAAGCCCAGCCGTGATACGCACAATGCAAAAGTTTTCTCCCCTGGCACGGTGCCCGCAGCACTCGCGCACCGCGATGGCGACAGACATTGTGGAATCCCCGAATACATCCCTCTTCATCTCGCAGCAGAATCAGCGGAAGACCAGCCACCGTCACGGGAATTGCATCGCCTGGACTGGCCATCCGACTGGCACTGCCCGTATTGACCCAGGTGCGGGCAAACAGGACATCATTCTCCTGTTCATAAAGTTCAGGATCGTAGTACGCCGCGTACCCCTGTTCCTGCTTTGATCTCATTCCTAACTCCAGCGGTGCTGCTCAGGACGATGTTCGATTTCCACGCAATTAACGTCCACGCGCCCGGGCACGAACCGCGTCACCAAAGGCTTCAAACAGCCTGCGCGACAACGTATGGTTATGCGGCTCCCATTCCGCATGCCACTGTACCGCCACGGTGAAAGTGGCATCGTCTTTCAGACGTATCCCTTCAATCAAGCCATCTTCAGATACGGCTTCTACTACGAACGCATCAGCCAGGGAATCGATTCCCTGTCCATGCAACGAATTGACTTGAATATCTGACTCACCCGCGATTCGCGCCAGACTGCCACTCAACGTCACCCGGTGACGCAGCTTGAATATTTCCTCAATCGTAATGTCCTCGTTGCGTGGCATGCGGTGGTCGTCTTTCCCCTCGACCAGATGAACCCGGTAGTGTAGAGACCCCCCCATTGCAACGTTCATCTCCTGAATCCCCCGACACATACCGAAAATCGGCACACCTTTATCGATGCAGCTTCTAACCAACAGTAATACGGTATCGTCCCGACCTGGATCTATCGGCTCATCGTCGGGGAATGGTTCTCCTGCAAAATGGTGTGGCTCGATATTGGCGCGACCACCCGGCAAGACTAGGCCATCGAGGCGGTCGGCAAGGCGGTCGCAATCGTAGTAATCCTTGATTCCGGGTAACAGTAAAGGCTCACAGTTTGCGAATTGTGAGACTGACCGCACAACCGTCTGGCCAGTACCGTGTGCAGCATAGCGACCGTTGGCCACTTCCATCAGGCTGGCCGCAATACAAACTAAAGGCTCAATATTGTGTGTCATGCATTAAAGACATCAATTCAAGCAGTTCACTGTAGTCCGACACAATGCGCCTAAACATAACATGTAGGTCCTGACACTGCCTCTCCAATACTGTAGAGGTCAGACCTCGGTGCATAAACCGCTATAGCTCAACCACGCAGATCGCGAACAAGTGCTGTCTGCGTGCTGGTCGAAACCTGCATGGCATACCCATACGCTGGATGATCAATCCCGATGAGTAGTTTTTCCCCGGATCGAAGCGCACCGATCATCTGCTCAGTGAGCTCAAACCGCACGAAATGCACCGCTGAGGTTTTGTCAGCAGTCTCACGATCGAGATCCTCGTTCGCGATTGGTGTAACACGACTCAGATCCCCGACCGCAAGCCACAAGGCTGTTTCTATCCCGATCAACCGCTGCAATTCTGCACGGCGTTCCTCTATGTCGGGAAATTCGATCATCATGGTTGCCTTGAGGTTACTGCCGTCAGGAATCAAAGGGTTATAGGCATCGAGTTCTTCCTGGATCTTGTCTGCCTCAAAGATGCGTTCCAGCCGCAGCATCTCCTGGATCTGATACTGCATAGTCAGAGCATCTTCAAAATAGAGAGTTACGTTGGGACCGATGGCTACGCGTCGATTATTCTTGTGCGCCATTACCCGCGCACGAAAATCCTCGCGGTCATTCGCATATTGTTCCAGAGTCATCAGACTCGCGTGTGTCAGTTTGCCCACAATCCGAACCCGTTTATATGCCGTAAGCCCTGCGTAACAGCGCTATAGGGTGGACAGCCTGGCTCCCGTCACCGACACCGTTCGCGAGGTGCTGACCTGCGATCGGACAATCACTGCCGTAGTAGTCCGGTTGTAGTTGCTGAATTCGATTCATCACAGGTCTGCCAATTTTCATAGCTTTATCGAAGGTCTCTGTCTTAACGCCGTAGGTTCCATCATGTCCGGAACAACGCTCCATAACTGTCACTACAGTGTCGGGTATCAGGCTCAATACATCACGGGTTTTGGGGCCAATGTTCTGGACTCGCTGGTGACAGGAGGCCTGATACAGCACATCACCCAGGCTTTCAGAAAATACTGTATTCAGCTGTCCGGCTGCATGACGGAGCATCAGGTACTCAAAAGGATCGTAAAAAGCCTTCGCAACCCGGCTGACGTCCGGGTCATCCGGGAACATCAGTGGCAACTCCTGCTTGAACATCAACACACAGGACGGCACCAGCGCAATAAGGTCCCAGCCATCGTCTACCAACCGCACCAGCGTTGGCATGTTCCTGTCTTTGGCCCGCTGTACAGACACTAAGTCACCCAGTTCGAGCTTGGGCATCCCACAACACCACTCCTTCTCAGCAATAGTCACAGCGATCGAATTGTGCTCGAGAACCGCCACCAAGTCGTCGCCCAGGTCCGGTTCGTTGTAGTTGCCGTAGCAGGTGGCGAACAGTGCGACCTTACCGCTGGTCGGCCCGGCTGACACCGACTGAGATTCATCGGTCAGACTTCTTTTCCCCAACCGTTTTCTCAATGAATTCGATTCGTAGGGTGGAACGCGGGCATCCGCGTGTATTCCGCCCACGGATTGCATCAGTTTTCGAATCGGTCGGGATCGGTTGGCCGTGTTCACAATTACCGAAATACCCGGCAAACTGGCTACTTTCCCGACGCTATCCGTACTGGTGAGAACGCGATCCCGCAGCCTGGTACCTTTTTTCCAAAAACGGGTGGCCTTTGCCCGCAACATAAGATGTGGAAAATCGATACCCCACTCGTGCGGCGGCACATAGGGGCATTTGGTCATATAACACAGGTCGCACAGATAGCACTGGTCAACCACTTTCCAATAGTCCACCTGATCTACGCCATCAACCTCCAGGGTCGAGGATTCATCAACCAGGTCAAATAACGTTGGGAAGCTATCACATAAAGATACACAGCGGCGGCAGCCATGACAGTGATCGAAAACTCGTTCCAGTTCCGTAAAAAGATCGTCTTGGTTGTAAAAAGCTGGGTTCCGCCAGTCTATGGGGTGTCTGGTCGGAGTCTCAAGACTGCCTTCTTGGGGGGCTGTCACCTGTTCATCCGAAACGAAGCTGTGCTACGGGAGACGGCATGCAGAACCGTCTCCCGCTAACTGCTCAGTCACCCAGTGAGTCCAGCGCCTTCTGAAATCGGTTGGCGTGAGAGCGTTCAGCTTTGGCCAGGGTTTCAAACCAGTCCGCAATCTCATCAAAGCCCTCATCGCGTGCCGTCTTCGACATACCAGGATACATATCGGTGTATTCATGCGTCTCGCCGGCCACAGCTGCCTTGAGATTGTCCGAAGTACTGCCTATCGGCAGTCCCGTCGCCGGATCGCCGGTCTCCTCAAGATACTCCAGGTGTCCGTGTGCGTGACCGGTCTCGCCTTCGGCGGTTGAACGAAAGACGGCCGAAACGTCGTTGTACCCTTCTACATCCGCTTTCGCGGCGAAATACAAATAGCGCCGGTTGGCCTGCGATTCACCGGCAAAGGCATCTTTTAGATTCTGTTCCGTCTGCGTATCTTTAAGTGACATGGTGTCCTCCAGTTCAATTTTATAGGGTTTCAAGTAGAGAATTCCGCCCGCGCGGCCCTCGACGCGAGCTACTGTAGGTCAAAGCGTCTGATATGTATAATCGTTTATTCATATCGAACTAATTGGTTTTACCTATTACTAAGTCATGAATCTACGGGATCTACGCTACCTGATTGCGCTTGGCGACACCCTCCATTTCGGCCAGGCGGCAGAACACTGTTTTGTCAGCCAGCCGACACTTTCTGGACAGATCCAAAAGCTCGAGCAGGAACTGGGCGTAGCACTGTTTGAACGCACCAACCGATCGGTTCGAATCACACCCATCGGGCTGCAGATCACCAGCCACGCACGCCAGATTCTCGAACAAGTCGATGCTATTCATGCGCTGGCCACCGGGCATAAAGGTCCTTTAACCGGTCCACTTCGCATTGGCGCAATTCATACTTTAAGCCCCTATCTGCTGCCTCTGCTTATGGTTGAGCTGCGCGACCGGCACCCAGAACTCGTCTTAGAAATCACAGAATCCACGACTGATCTGCTGCTTCAGGCGTTGCGCGAACACCGGCTGGATGCCGCGTTGCTCGCAACACCCCCGAACCGCCACGACCTCGAGGCGATCAACCTGTTCGAGGAGCCATTCTGGCTGGCACACCCCCGCGATCACGCGCTTTACACGCAAGACGATATCCGATTGGAGGATCTTGCCGGGCTTGACGTCCTGTTGCTGTCACAAGAACACTGCCTATCAGAACAGGTCATGGCAGCCTGCCAACTGACCGAACGTCCGGAAACCGGGCCCATGACAGGACTTAAAGCATCGAGCCTTGAAACACTGGTACAACTCGTTGGCATGGGAATCGGTGTAACCCTGGTCCCGGCGCTGTCGGTGCACGCCGGTCGTCTGGCAGTCAGTGGAGTCATACTGCGTGAACTGCAAATTCCCCAGGCCTTTCGTCAGGTACGGCTGGTCTATCGGGCCAGCTTTCCACGGCAAGCCGGTCTTGAACTGTTATCGGACAACATACGACGCATCCTACCGAACACCGTCAGACCCAATCATTAGCCGGTCGCAGACCCACCCAACCAAAGCATGGCCATAGGCGTCGGGACCCTTCTGATCACTTGCTCAGAGTAGGACGTAAACGTAAACTCGATTCCGTATACGTAAAAGCCAATACACTCCAGAGAAGAACCCATGACAACAAGTGATGTTCACCCGCAACCGTGGTTGCACCATTACCCCGAAGGGATTGACTGGTCCACACCACTGACCCGTCGGGCACTCAATGAGTACATCGATGACGCAGAAATTCGGTTCGCTGACCGGCCAGCAATTGACTTTCTTGGTCGCAAAACCACCTATTCGCAGCTGGCAACACATATCAGACAAGCTGCCAAGGGTTTTCAGAACATGGGCGTCACAAAAGGGAGTCGGGTCGGCCTGTGCCTACCCAACACCCCGTACTCGGTCATTTGCTATTTTGGCGCACTGCGTGCCGGTGCCACCGTAGTCAACTACAACCCTCTGTATGTTGAACGTGAGCTCGCATTCCAGATCTCCGACAGTGAAACAGAGATTATGGTCACGATGGACCTTAAGCTGCTTTACCCCAAAGTCGCCGCGATGCTCAGCCAGACCGAAAGCCTGCAACAGATCGTTGTCTGCCGAATGTCTCCCATCCTGCCACCACTGAAGGGTCTTTTATTCGGTATCGTCAAACGCAAAGAAATCGCGGCAGTCACTGACGACGAAACGACCATGCGGTTTGAAGATCTGATCAACAACGACGGGCAACCCGAAGAGGTAGAGATCGATATTGAGCAGGACATCGCTGTGCTGCAATACACCGGCGGCACCACCGGCCGGTCCAAGGGAGCGATGCTGACACAGGCCAATCTGTCCGCCAACATCTCACAGATGCTTTCGTGGTTCCCGGGTCTTAGGCCCGGTGAAGAGAAAATAGTCGGTGTGCTGCCTCTTTTCCACGTGTTTGCAATGACCGCTGTGATGAACTTCGCAGTGGCATCGGGCACTGAGATGATTCTGTTACCCCGCTACGAACTGGAACAAACCCTAAAGATCCTGAGCGCTAAAAAAGCGACACTGTTCCCAGCCGTACCGACCATATACACAGCCATCAACCAGGCTCCGGACCTGGCCAAGTATGACCTGTCATCGATCCGCTACTGCATGTCAGGTGGTGCGCCCCTACCGCTGGAAGTCAAGCGCCAATTTGAACAGATCACTGGCTGTAAACTGGTAGAAGGTTATGGTTTGAGCGAATCCTCGCCCGTTGCCACCTGCAACGCAATGACTGGTACCAATAAAGAGAACTCGATCGGCCTACCGGTGCCAGGAACAGATATCACCATACACGACCTCGAAGCCCCACATGATCTCGTACCCATCGGAGAGCGCGGTGAAGTCTGGATCAAAGGCCCCCAGATCATGAAGGGCTATCTCAATCAAGCAGAAGAGACCACGGACACTCTTCGCGATGGCTGGCTACGGACCGGCGACGTCGGCTACATGGATGACCAGGGTCACTTCTTTCTGGTCGACCGACTCAAGGACCTGATTCTGTGCAGTGGTTATAACGTATACCCGCGCATGGTCGAGGAAGCAATCTACCTACACTCTGCGGTTTCGGAGGTCACCGTTATCGGCATCAAGGACGAATACCGCGGCGAGAGTCCCAAAGCCTTCGTTAAGCTCAAACCCGGCGAATCGCTCAACGAAACAGATCTGAAACAGTTTCTGGAGGACAAGCTCTCCAAGATCGAGATGCCCTCACATATCGAGTTCAGAGACGAACTGCCCAAAACGATCATCGGGAAACTATCCAAGAAGGAGCTTGTGGCTGAGGAACAGGCCCAGCAAGCGTAGGCTGGCAAGTGATGGAAAATGCGCTCACTGAACGTGATGCCGATAGCATCTATAGTGTTACGGAATTGGCAAATCTACTTGGCATCACACCACGGGCCATCCGTTTTTACGAATCCAAGGGACTGGTGTCCCCTCGTCGAGCTGGCACGACAAGGGTTTATAACTATCGAGATCGTGGCCGCCTGCAGATAATCTTGCGTGGCAAGCGACTGGGATTCAGCCTGGCCGAGATCGGGGAGTACATGCATCTGTATGATGCTAACCCCAGCCAGAGCGAACAACTCACGATGCTGCTGGAAAAAGTCAACCAGCGACTAAATTCTCTCGAGCGTCAGAAATCTGATCTTGCTGCGCTGGCCGCCGAGTTGAACGACATCCGGCTACAGGCGCTCGATGCACTGAACCGGACTAACAGTCAAGCCCGAACAGGTACAAACTGAACGCTTAAGAACAACACAGGCAAACCAGCTCATCTGGCATGACTTGCACTGTGTGATCCAGCGACTAAACAGGAGACGATCCAATGAAAAATGTTGTCATTGCCGGCTATGCCCGCTCACCGTTCCACTTTGCCCACAAGGGCCTGCTGGCTAAGGTCCGACCCGACGATCTGGCAGCACAGGTTGTTCGCGGCTTAATAGACCGAACCGGTGTCAATGTCGATGACATAGAAGATCTAATTCTCGGTTGTGCATTTCCCGAAGGTGAGCAGGGATTAAACATGGCTCGCCTGGTAGTGCTGATGGCAGGCCTGCCTATCAGCGTTGCCGGCACCACAGTCAACCGGTTCTGTGGTTCTTCTATGCAGTCCATTCACAATGCGGCCGGAGCGATTCAGATGAACGCTGGTGAGGTCTTCATCTGTGCGGGCGTCGAGTCCATGAGTCGCGTCACCATGGGTGGATTCAATCCAATGCCCAATCCTGCACTGCTGGAATCCAACCCGGCGGCTTATATATCGATGGGTGAAACAGCCGAAAACGTCGGCAAAGAATTCAACATCGGTCGTGAGGAACAAGAACAGTTTGCTGTTCTGAGTCAGCAGAAAGCTGCTGACGCCCAATCACAGGGCAAACTGGAACAGGAAATCGTACCGATCCAGATGAATGGGCTAACCGTCGATACTGATGGCTGCCTGCGACCCGGCACCTCAGCCGAAGATCTGGCGGGCCTGAAGCTGGCTTTCGATGAGAATGGCAGCGTGACGGCTGGCACCTCCTCACCACTGACCGATGGTGCAGCGGCAACGCTGGTGTGCTCAGAGACCTACGCCCAGGAAAACGGACTGGAACCCATCGCCCGAATCAAGAGCATCGCAGTCTCAGGTTGTAAACCTGAAACGATGGGGCTCGGCCCAATATTTGCTTCACGCAAAGCGCTGGCCCGCGCCGAATTGAGCGCAGACGCTATCGATGTAGTGGAGATCAACGAAGCCTTCGCCACCCAGTCGATCGCATCTGTTCGTGATCTGGACCTTGATATCGACAAAGTCAATATCGACGGCGGTGCAATCGCCATCGGTCACCCACTAGGTGCAACCGGCGCGAGGATCACGGGCAAAGCCGCGCAGCTTCTCAAGCGTGAAGGTGGCCGCTACGCACTGTCAACTCAGTGTATCGGTGGTGGCCAAGGGATCGCCACTGTGTTGGAAACTGTCGGAACATGACGAATATAGACAAGGTCGCTGTGATCGGCGCCGGTGTCATGGGCGCCGGTATCGCAGCCCATGCCGCTAACGCCGGCATAGCGGTCATTCTGCTCGACGTGGTCCCCGATGGTGCGTCCAACCGCAGCGTGTTGGCCGAAACAGCTGTGAACAATATGCTTAAGGCCAACCCGGCTCCGCTGATGCACAGGCGAAATACCCGCCATATTCAGACAGGTAATCTCGACGATGATCTGAGCTTGCTGGCAGAATGCGACCTGGTGATCGAAGCAGTTATAGAGGACCTAGAGATCAAGCAGAATCTCTACAGACGGGTAGACACCGCTCGCAAGCCTGGCTCGATCGTCACATCGAACACGTCCACGATCCCACTGGCGAAACTGGTGAGCGGATTACCTGAAGGTTTTGCCCGTGACTTTGCGATCACCCATTTTTTTAACCCGCCGCGGTATCTGCGGCTACTGGAAGTGGTGGCTGGCACGCACACCCGGGCAGATGCGATCACGTCGCTTCAGGTCTTTGGCGACCGGACGCTGGGCAAGAGCGTTGTTCAGTGTAAGGACACACCTGGATTCATCGCCAATCGCATCGGTATCCTCTGGACCACAAGTGCGATCCGATTCGCGTTTGAGGATCAGTTATCAGTTGAAGAAGCAGACGCCATTGTCGGCCGGCCCATGGGTATACCTAAAACAGGCGTGTTTGGCCTGATGGACCTGGTGGGTATTGATCTGCAGCCGCATGTATCAGCCTCGATGCTGTCTTCTCTGCCCGAACAGGATATGTTCAGAGATCTACACCAGGAATCCGAACTGATAGCACGCATGATCCGTGAGGGCTATACCGGCCGCAAAGGTAAAGGTGGTTTTTACCGCCTCAACCGTACCAACGGAAAAAGAATCAAAGAGTCTCTGGACCTCGAAACAGGCGAATATCGGGCAGTACGGAAAGCAGACCTTGACAGTATCGGCGCCGGTCGCGAGGGCCTGCGCGCTCTGGTAGAACATCCGGACAAAGGTGGCCGATACGCCTGGCGTGTACTCGCCCACACATTGAGCTACGCCGCTTCGCTGGTACCCGAAATAGCCGACGATGTGTATGCGATCGACGAGGCCATGCGAAACGGATATGCCTGGAAATGGGGACCATTCGAGATGATCGACCAGCTCGGACCGGACTGGTTCGCCGCACAGCTGCGCGAATCCAGTATGGCCGTGCCACAGCTGCTGGACCAGGTCGGAGACGGTACGTTCTATCGGACAGAACAAGGTGTGCTGCAGTATTTTGGAACCGATGACACCTATCACAACGTAGCCAGGCCAGATGGTGTGCTCCTGCTACAGGACATTAAACGCGCGACTACGCGTATCGTCGGCAACGGTTCTGCTAGTCTGTGGGATATCGGGGATGGGGTTGTCTGTCTCGAGTTTCATACCAAAATGAACAGCATCGATCCGGGCATCATGGCCATGGTCGAAAAAGTATTGAAGGTAGTCCCTGCGAAGAATTACAAGGCGCTGATTATCCACAGCGAGGCAGCCAACTTTTCGGTCGGCGCCAATATCGGCCTTGCCCTGTTTGCAGCCAATATTGCGGGCTGGCCCGAGATCACGAAATCGATTAAAGCTGGCCAGGATGCCTACCAAGCACTCAAGTACGCGCCCTTCCCCGTGGTCGGTGCGCCATCCGGTATGGCACTCGCTGGTGGTCTGGAAATTCTGCTCCATTGTGATGCTGTACAAGCGCACGCGGAGACCTACATGGGTCTGGTCGAGGTTGGCGTCGGTCTGGTCCCGGCCTGGGGCGGCTGCAAAGAAATGCTGGCTCGCTGGCATCACAATCCCAAAGGTCCTCAGGGACCGATGCCGGCCGTGACCCGCGTATTCGAAACCATCGGCACAGCCGCTGTCGCACGATCTGCCGACGAGGCCCGAGATCTTCTATATTTGCGCGACGGGGACGGCATCACCATGAACCGGGACCGGTTGCTGTCTGAAGCCAAAGCAAAGGCTCTGCAGCTCGCCGACAACTATATACCGCCCCAACCCGCCGAATACGCGCTACCCGGTCCCACCGCCGCAACAGCAATGAACCTGGTGCTCAATGACTTCCATAGAGCCGGCAAAGCGACCGATCACGATGTTACTGTCGGCAAAGCACTGGCCTGGGTGCTCTCCGGTGGCAAAACCGATATGACCGAATCGATCACCGAAAATCATCTGCTGTCGCTCGAACGACGCACTATTGTCGAACTGCTCAAAACATCGTCTACCCTGGACCGCATCGAGCACATGCTAGAAACAGGCAAACCACTTCGCAACTGAATCAACGTCGCAGCAAAGATTCTCGGGAAACCAAAACATGGTCAGCTATACCGCACCCTTGCGCGACATGCGCTTTATTTACAACGAACTCTTTGACTCCAGCGAAATCACTGCGTTGCCGGGTTGTGAAGATGCAACGCCGGATCTGGTTGATGCCGTTCTAGAAGAAGCGGCCAAACTCTGCCAAAACGAACTGTTCCCATTGAATCGAACCGGTGATGAGGAAGGTTGTCAATGGAATAACGGCGAAGTTACGACCCCTGCTGGTTTCAAGGAAGCCTATGCGAAATACATCGAGGGCGGCTGGAACGGACTGGCTTGTTCTCCCGAACACGGCGGTCAGGGTATGCCCGGTGCGCTCAACGTTCTGGTTGAAGAAATGATGTGTTCTTCCAATATGGCATTCGGTATGTACGCCGGGCTCACCCGAGGCGCCTACCGCGCGCTCAACGCCTTTGGCTGTACCGAATTGAAAGCTCTTTATCTGCCCCGTCTGGCGAGCGGCGAGTGGTCCGGCACCATGTGTCTGACCGAACCGCAGTGCGGCACGGACCTTGGCCTGATTCGCACACGGGCAGAACATGACGACGATGGCAACTATGCCCTGAGAGGCACGAAGATCTTCATTAGTGCCGGTGAACACGATCTCTCATCTAACATCATTCACTTGGTGTTGGCCAGACTTCCCGATGCACCAGCAGGGATCAAAGGCATCAGTTTGTTTCTGGTGCCGAAGTTTCTGCCCGATGAAAACGGGGATCCCGGTCAACGCAATACAGTCACCTGCGCATCAATCGAAAATAAAATGGGCATCAAGGCCTCCGCAACTTGTGTGATGAACTTTGATGATGCCAAAGGCTGGCTCGTCGGCGAACCCCATAAGGGCATGCAGGCAATGTTCACGATGATGAACGATGCTCGACTGGGCGTTGGGATGCAAGGCCTGGGGCTTGCTGAAATCGCACACCAGTCGGCCGTTGATTATGCCCGTGAGCGGTTGCAGGGCCGGTCGATCAGCGGCACCGTGCATAAAGACAAACCCGCAGATCCCATTATCGTACACCCGGATGTGCGGCGGATGCTGCTGACCATGCGTGCGTTTACCGAAGGCGCGCGAGCCATGGCAGTGTGGATCGCCCGACACATCGACCTGCGCGACCGGGCAACCGATGCTGACACCCGCCAGGCTGCAAATGATATGGTCCAACTGCTGACACCCATCGTCAAAGTCTACTTCTCCGACGGTGGCTTCGAGATCACCAACCTATGCATCCAGGTCTATGGTGGTCACGGCTATATTCGTGATACTGGCGTCGAACAGTACGCCCGAGATGCCCGCATCGCCCAGATCTATGAAGGGGCCAACGGTATCCAGGCACTGGATCTTGTCGGACGAAAATTGCCCGCCCATATGGGCCGCTACCTGCGTCGGTTTTTTCACCCCGTACAAGCTTGGATCGATGACAACACCACTCAGCCGGAACTGCACCCTTTTGTACTGCCGCTGGCAAAGGCCTTCGGCCGATTACAGATCGCAACTGGACAAATCGCACAGAGCGGTCTGAAAAACCCGGACGAAGCCGCTGCCGCCTCGACTGACTACCTCAGACTGTTTGGTCTGGTTGCTTTTGCCTACCTCTGGGCCCGTATGGCAAAGGTCGGTCTCGATCACCAGACCGATGATGAAGCAGATTTCTACGCGGCCAAAGTAGCCACCGCAAAGTTCTTCATGGATAAGATCCTACCCCAGACCGGTGCACTGTTTTCATCCATCATGGCCGGTTCCGGCAGCATCATAGACTTTCCAGAAGCATCGTTCTAACTACAGCGCCAAACGAATTGCCGGCAGCCCATTGGCAAACAGCATAAAAAAAGCACGGCGAACTGTTGACGACAACAACACAACGCAATCAACCCTCATCTCGCGATCTAACGCAGGGTAGTCTCAACCGCCACGTTCTGCGCTTAACTGGGCCGATGATTATCGGCCTGCTTGCCATTTTCGCGGTCGATCTTGCTGATGCATTCTGGGTTGCACGCCTGGGCACGCTGGAACTGGCGGCACTGGGGTTTTGTTTTCCAGCGGTGCACGTTATTTTCAGTATCAGCTTAGGCCTGTCGACAGCTGGCACTGCCGTGATGGCCCAACGGATCGGCGCCGGTAACACCGACAATGCCCGAAATTTCGCCCGCGACAGCCTGATCATATCTATTCTACTGATGGCAGCTGTCGCGGCTATCGGCCTGCTGACCATGGATCTTATTTTCAGTGCGATGGGTGCGACGGGCACCACACTCGTGCAGATCAAGAGTTTCATGAGCGTTTTTTATCCCAGTGCGCTGGTGCTGGTCATACCGATGGTCGCAAACGGCATGCTCCGCGGTGCCGGCGACACCCGCTGGCCGGCCATCATCATGGTGATCGTGGCGGTACTCAATGCTGGCCTTGACCCGTTGCTGATATTCGGCGCTGGACCCATACCGGCACTAGGGCTTAAGGGCGCTGCCTGGGCCACATTGCTCGCCCGGGTTGTCTCGGTGTTCATTGCTCTTGGGATTCTGCACTACCGCGAACGCCTGATTTCCTGGTCCAGGCCCACCTGGCAAAGCCTGGTTGAATCGCTCCGACATATCGGCCGGATTGGGCTCCCGAGTGCAACCACCAATGCAATCACACCACTGGCCACGGGGCTGGTCACAGCAGTGGTGGCCGGATTCGGTGATGCGGCAGTTGCCGGTCTAACGACCGCCATGCGGATCGAAGTGTGTGCACTGTTGGGGGTTTTTGCGCTTGCAGTGGGCAGCTTTCCGGTCATGGCCCAGAACTATGGCGCCGGAAATAGTGAGCGTCTCCTAACCGCCCGGAAATTCACGCTCTCGACTGGTGTTGTTATCTCGCTGGTCGTGGCCATACCGGTGTACCTGTTTGCAGCACCACTGACCGGCATTTTCATCAGCGGTGGCCTCGTGCAGGAAACAGCAACCACCTTTCTCAAGATCGTACCGTGGTCCTGGGCCGGGTTTGCCCTTGTCTTCATGATTTCAAGCATCCACATGGCAACGGGCAGACCTTTTCTGGGTGCAAGCCTGACACTCGTACGCCTGCTTGCCCTGCTGATCCCGTTGACCTGGCTGTTGTCCCGCCACTTCGGACTGCCCGGCGTTTTTATGGCCTTTGTACTCGCCAACCTGTTGAGCGCCGTAGCAGGACTGACCACTTTTTACTTGTTCAAACCGCGAAACCACACTCAGTGAGCCGCTATCGTGAACCCGTGCACCCTATACTTGCCACCTCTGACCCAACACCGTTTATAAATACCATGTCAGCAAACATTACCCGATACCTCCAGCCTGGCCCCACGGTGCAGAGTGAGGATGATGCCGTGATCGCATTCGCACACCGGGCAATCGGATCGGAAACTGATCCGATTGAGCAGGTCCGGTGCTTGTTCTATGCTGTGCGCGACCAAATCCGATACGACCCTTACCGAATGGACCTTTCAACCCAGGGTCTTTGTGCCACACGTACCCTGGAAACCGGGCACGGCTGGTGTGTGTCCAAGGCTGTCCTGCTGGCCGCTGCCTACCGGTCTGTCGGTATCCCCGCGAGCCTCGGCTATGCCGACGTCAGAAATCACCTGTCCACCGAGAAACTGAGGCAGTATATGCAAAACGATATCTTCTACTGGCATGGTTATACCTCGATCTACGTTGACGGTAAATGGGTCAAAACGACACCGGCATTCAACATTGAGCTGTGTGAAAAATTCAAACTCAAGCCGCTCGACTTCAACGGGGTGGAGGATTCGATCTATCACCCTTTCGACCTTGAAGGCAACCAACACATGGAGTATCTGAACGATCGAGGTCACTATGTCGAACCACCCGTGGATAAAATTCGCGCGACCTTCCAGAGTGAATACGCCAGCTGGGCTGACGGCAGCGAAACCGTCAGTCGGGATTTTGAATCCGACGTCGATCTGGAGACCCGTAACTAGTCATTTACTTCAGCAGCTGCGGGTTCCGGGCTGCCGATAGACGCGTCGATGTCTGCCAGCAGTCGGTAGATTGCTCTTCGCTACAAACTGTATCAGGCGACCCAAAAAGCTTTTTCTAGATCGTCGAAGTCGGACGCGGGGCCCTCGAACTTATTGCGACCCAGTTCCAGCACATACACGTAGTCGGATATATGCAGCGCGTGACGGATTTCCTGATCGACCAGTAGAATGGTTAGACCTTCCTGTTCGGTAAGAGCGGTAAGCATTTCATAAACTTCTTCTGAGAGCATTTTTGATAACCCAGCAGTGGGTTCATCAACCAGCAGCATTTTAGGTTCTGCCATCAGGGTGCGACTGATCTCAACCATGCGCTGCTGTCCGCCGGACAGCTCTCCTGTGACCTGTTTCCGCTTGTCCTTCAGTACCGGAAAACGCTCGTAGTTCGCCTCCATTTTTTCGGCGATCTGCTTCTTATCTCGTTTGAAGGTCCACCCACCCAGTTCCAGATTCTCTTCTACCGACATGTCTTTGAAGATGCCCGGCTGCTGCGGGATGTAGGCCAGGCCTTTGAGGATCCGCTGGTGGGTGGGCACATCAATGATGTCCTCACCTTCCAAAAGCACCTGACCCTCGTTCGGACGCAAAAACCCGAACACAGCCTTCAGCGCCGTTGACTTACCAACCCCGTTGGCGCCCAGGATGGCTGTTATCTGATTCTTGCGTGCCTTGACGTTGAGATCCTGCAAAATATTCAGGTCCTTGTAGTAACCCACGTACAGACTGCGCAACTCGAGAACGATGTCTTCGGTGGCATCACTCATTTCGCTTCACCTGCTGCATCGTGCTGGCCGGTTCCGGAACGATCCTCAGTCGAGCCCAGATAAGCCTCGATAACCACTGAATCATTTTTTACAGCGTCGGGGGTATCGTCTGCAATCAGGTCGCCATAATTCAGCACCAGCAGGCGCTTGCACAGGGCGAATATCGAATCCATCTGGTGACTGATGATGATCATCGCCTTACCCTGCTCGTTGACCCGGCGGATGTACTCGTAAATAACTTCCATCATCTTGGGGTGCACACCGGCAAAGGGCTCGTCAAGAATAATAATATCGGGGTCCAGCATCAGTAGCCGACCCAGCTCCAGCAGTTTCTGCTGGCCACCGGACAGTGCCCGTGCATATTCATTGCGCAAGTGCTCTAGAGTAAGGGACTCAAGCACTTCCAGTGCCTGTTCCTTGAGCTCATTTCCAATATGACTTTTGCGCAGTGCCAGCGCAGGCACATACAGATTTTCCAGCACAGTCATGCGCCTGAAGGAACGCGTGACCTGAAAAGTGCGACCCAAACCCGATTTAGCAACTTCAAACGGGGGCAACTGGTCGATGCGTTTGCCATTCAGGTATACCGTGCCGCTGTTGGGCTTTATTGCCCCGTCCAGGACATTTGTTAGCGTGGTCTTGCCAGCGCCGTTGGGGCCTATCAATCCGATCATCTCTGCGCCCTTGACCTCGAAGGACACATCCTTCAACACATGGTTGCCGCCGAAACGCTTGTTCAGCCGGGATACTGAAAGCTCGATCATGAATGCCCTCCCGATGTACTCGGCGCCCCATTATCAGGCTCACGGCCGGTAAGCTTCGCAACCGTCTCGGCAGCGACATGCGCACGCGTGAAATAGTTGATGAGCGGCGGCAATAAGCCATTGCGGGCAAAGCGCAGCGTCAGCATCAGCACAAGACCAAAGAACACCAAGCGCCACAGTGTCATATCAATGACCACATCACCGATACTAAAACTGATGCGCAGCATTTCCAGAGTAAATTCGATCAGGATCGCACCTATTGCAGCGGCGATAAAGTTCTCAACACCGGCAATAACCGCCATCGCAACGACCAGACTCATCTGCAGGATCATCAGGTTGTTCGGTGTGATGATCGTGACGTAGTGCGCCTCAACAGCCCCAGCAAGCGCCGCCATCATCGAGGTAATGACAAACACCATAATCTTGTAACGCGTAATGTTGACCCCTAACGCAGCTGCTGCATCCTGGTCTTCGCGCAGCGCGCGCACAAATAGACCAAAACGCGAGCGGGACAGCCAATAAAGAATAGCCAGGCAGCCCAGTAGCAGAAAGAACATTACGAAATAAGGCGGAATCTTGTCGGTTTTACTGAACACATGCCCAGCGATGGTGATCCCATTTTCAAACAGACTGGGCAGCTCGATACCCGCCTGACCCCGGGTGATCTGAATCTCGGCACTAATAGTTGCGCGCAGAATCTCGGAAAAACCCAGCGTGAAAAGTGCCAGGTAGGCGGCGCGCAGGGGCAGTACCAACAGCCCGATGAGCAGGCCAAATATACCGCCGACGAGCGTACCCAGGATGATACCCAGCCATACCGGCATGCGAGTTACCGCTACCGCGCCGTCCCATTTTTCCATTGCCTGCGCCAGGCAATCCTGAGCAAGCGTTGTTGATGTCACCCCTATCGGATTCTTGATGACGAGGTAATTGCTGCCCAGGGCAAATTCAGTACATATTCCCGTGGGCTCAGGTGAGATAAAAAGATAGTGACAGAACAATGCCGTTGTATAAGCACCCAATCCCATGAAAGCCATGTGGCCGAATGAAAACTGGCCGGCAGACCCTGCAAGCATGGACCAACTCGATGCCAGAATCGCGTAAAAGAATCCGACGATGCAGATGTGCATGATGTAGTCGTAGTTGCCAGCCGTATAAACAAACGGGAACAAAACGAAAAACCCAATGAGGGCTAACCCAAGGGCATGAGGTACGTACTGTTTTTTCAAAACTTACCGTGCGCCCCGCTGGCGAATTTCCTGCCGAATAGGCCCATGGGTCTGAGCAACAACATTAAGACCAAAATAATCATCCCGTAGGCAGGGATATAACTGGAAGCCTTCTGCGGATTGGGCACACACCCTGTTCCCGCAGCCTCGACCAGGCCAACGGTTATTCCGCCGACAAAGGCCCCAGGCAGCGAACCTAGCCCACCCAACACAACGATAACAAAAGAGCGCATCTCCGGAATTTGACCAACGATTGGGAGCCACGAAAAAGCCTGGACCAGCACGGCACCGGAAAGCGCCGCGATCATTCCGCCTAGCGCAAACGCCAGCATGTTCATCCGGTTTGGATTGATGCCTGCAATTGCCGCAGCATCACGATCCTGGCTGACCGCTCGTAGTCCCTTACCTGTCCATGTCTTGTGGAGAAAATACAGCAGCGATATGAGTACCATAATCGACAACACAGCTGCAACAAATCGTGGATTTGATATCGAGACCGTATCGAACAACTCCATATTGCCTCGGCTGGTCTTGATGAGCCAAGGATCAGATGCGTCGGGTAACCGAATCCTGGGGAAATCAAAAAATCTTTTAACCTTTACTGGGTTCGCTCCCGCCAGCGCTTGAACTAGATAAACCAGCGTAAACGAAAAACCGAAGGTGATAAGAATTCCATATTCTACGGGTCGTTCCACTCGCCCGTCGTACATCGGTGTAAGGAACAGCCGTTCAAAAGTCGCCCCAAGAATAAAAGTCAACGCGCACGCGCCGACCACACCAATCAACGGATGAGTACCGGGGAACCACACCACAACGATGTGGTAGACCAGCATGCCACCAATCATGTAGAAAGTGCCGTGGGCAAAGCTGACAATTCCAAGGATTGAAAAGATTAACGTCAGCCCCAAGGCCATCAGCCCGTAGATGATGCCGATAATCAACCCATTGGTAAACTGAGATGCCACGAACGAACCGTTGGACACACACATGTTTTCGGGATCTGCCAGGGCAAACGCCACGACGATAATGCCCACCACTACTAATGACGACAGGACGATCGCAGCCCGGCTTATATCTGGAGACTTCCTCCACAATGGCACCAATCCTATGGGGCCAAACGCGGCGCCGATCAGTGAACCACCAAGCGTGGCATTGGAGGTATCTAGATCCTTACGTAGGTATACACGGCGGGTAATCACCCCGCCAACGACACCCCAGAATATCAACCAGAGAATAGTAAACCAGAAAATACTCGAGTACTGCATCAACTGATCAGGGGTAACCCTGCTGTAAGGAAATGATTCATGCTAAGCATTGCAAAAAAGACAGCGGGGCAAGGCTCGCGCCCACCCCGCTGCTTATTCTGACCAAATATTCGAATTAATTACCGATGTAGATCGGATCACCTGTCTTATACACTTCCGGGAATACGATCGTCATAGTGTTCGATGGTTCACCCTCTTTCTGGTACTGGACCATAGTAATCGCAGGATCTGGCCACTGGTGCCACCACTCATCACCTTTGCCGTCTTCGCTAGGATCTTTCTTCGACCCGTAGGGGAAGTAAATACGACCCAGCGCGCCATCGTGGCTGATATTTTCCAACGCAGTCACGATTGCATCACCATTGGTAGAACCCGCTTCATTAATCGCCTGGGCAATCACACCGATGGAGTCGTAGGCTTCCAAGGCATAACTTTCCACACCGGTTTTGCCGGTCTGGGCTTTATAGTCGGCTGCCATCTTGAGCGCGCCCTCGTTATACATGGTCTCTGGCACACCGATTCGAGCCATAAACGCCATGTTCCCATCAGGCACATTCTCCCACCAGGCCTTACTCTCAAGTCCGGCTTGGTTGGCGTGAAACATCATATCCATGGGGCCGATACCAGCATCTGCTGCCTGTTGCGTATAGTTATAACCCGCTTCACCTGTGAGCAGAACGATCACATAGTCGGGGTTTCCAGCCTTGACTCGTTCGACAATTCCAGCAAAATCCTGGGTACCAATGTCTACACCGAAAGTCACACTGTCGATACCTTTTGATTTCAGCCCTTTCTCACACTCCGCCGCGGCTGGAATTCCGTAGTCGGTATTCTCCGTGACGATTGCGACCTTCTTTACACCAGGCGCTTGAGCTGCAAATTTCCAGATCACGCCCGATGCCCAGGAACTGAGCGGTGCGATTCGAAAAATGTACTTCTGCTTATCACCAGTGATGGTGTCATTCCAGGTTTCAGCAAAAACTACCGGAATACCCCGGTCGTTCGCCACATCCTTACCAGCAACACCGACAGAACTATGGTAACCACCGCCGACCGCAACCACACCGTCTTGCGTGATTAGCTTTTCCATCAAGGCCCTTGCCTTCTCGGGCAACCCTTCCGTATCTGCTATAACAACTTTTATGTCACAACCCAGTACACCGCCCGCTGCATTGATATCTCGTTCTGCAATCAACATGGCCGCACGCATTGCCTCACCACCCGTTACCGAACCCGGCGCAGATAGCGGTGCCAACCCGCCGATCTTGATCGGACAGTCCGCTGCCATCACCTGAGTTCCGATTCCCATCAGACCCAGAGACAGCATTACTAGAAATTTCTTCATGTTTTTTGCCTCCTTTATAGACGTTAATTCTATTCACTCGCGTGACCTTGCCAAGCGAACGAGATCAATACTAACCGAATTTATGAATATTCACAGGATCATGTGGTATCCAGTGCCCTGAGGTACTGACCCACAAAATCATAACCCACCAGTTCAGCAAATGCTGCTGTCAGCTGGGTGGTGACTGGCCCGGGAACTTTACCGTCACCCAGCGTTTTACCGTTGTAACTGCGCGCAGGGCACAGACACAGGCTGGTCGAAGTCATGAACGCCTCATCAGCTGTTTCAGCCTGAAATGTTGTTAAATCGTCCTCTGATACTGGGATCCCAAGATCAACCGCCAAGTCGATCACGATCTGCCGGCTGACTCCTTCTAATACGAACTGAGGACGTGGAGTTAAGACTACGCCGTCCCTTACCAGAAAAATATTGCTCCCGATACCTTCACAGAGGAATCCACGCGTGTCCAATAAGACAGCCCAGGGATGTTCAGCTTTCCCCTTAACTTCTTCTTCTGCCAGAACCAGGTTCATATAGTTGACGTTCTTGATATTGGGGCTCAAACACTCCGGCGGTATCCGTCGAATGACTGGCGTCAGAACATCTATTCCATCTCGAAACATCGGAGCACGGGTTTCTAGGGGTAACGGCGTACATTCAACAATTACCGTTGCCCCGCTGTCTGTTTGTGAGTTACCAACGATTGATTTTGCACCGCGAGTTACCCGCTGGAACACCCAATAATCGCCATCTTCCCCAAGTAGTGGCAGGTTTTTTTCAACCACCCTCTGGCTGATCTGAGCCATTTCCTCAGGTAAGACCCCGGAATCCATGTCGACTGCCTTTAATGATCGGTATAAACGATCGATATGATCATCGAGTCTGAAAATCTTTCCCTCGAATGTCCGCGCAGTATCAAATACGGCATCTCCCAATACAAAGCCGCGATCCCGAAATGAAACCTTGACTTCGCTTTCTGGAAGATAGTCACCGTTAATGTATGCAACGCGTTCCTGAGTCATCGTTTCCCCCTCAATCAAAAGAATTAAAAACTCTCATACAGCTGTCCATCCACCATCGACCATCAGTGCAGAACCGGTGACCAATCGCGATGCATCTGACGCCAGATAAACGATCGCACCCATTAGGTCTTCGACCTGACCTACCCGGCCCAGCGCAATCTGAGACACCACGCGCTCCTTGAATATTTCGTCTTCGAGCATGGGTTCTGTCATTGGCGTCGCGATGAAAGTCGGGCACAACGTATTCACTCGAATTCCCCCCTCGCCCAGTTCCCACGCTAATGCTTTGGTGAAACCTTCGAGAGCGTGCTTGCTGGCGCAATAAACTGTTCGGCCCGGTCCTCCCACATGTCCCATCTGTGACGAAATATTAATAATCGAACCCTCGAGATTTGCCGCCACCAGTCCGCGGGCGACGGCACGAGTGGTGAAGTAAACTGATCTGACATTCAGTGTCATCACATCATCGTAATCGGCCTCGGTGTAATCGATGCAGGGCGCCGGCCGATTGGTACCAGCATTATTAACCAGTATCTGGAAGGGTCCCTGCTCTGAAATCAACTGTGCCATCGCTGTCGTGTCCGTAACATCCAGCGCTATCGCAGTTGCGGCATCGCCCCGCGCACAAAGTGCTTCAGCAACTGCGGAAACCTCTGTTTCCGTTCTTGCCAAAAGACACACGTCAGCGCCTGCATCAGCAAGTGCTGACGCAGCAGCCAAACCGATACCACGCCCAGCACCAGTCACCAGGGCTTTACGACCATCGAGTCTGAACGAGGGTGTACGTGGTAGATCCATAATCAGTGCTCAGCGCCCTACCGCCGAATACCATGGTATTTCGCGATCACCATAACGCCGCACTCGTGCATTGGCCTGCTCACCATGACCAGCAAAGCCTTCGATCGCACACAGTCGCGAACAGTATTCACCGATCATGGTCGACGCCTCATCCGTGAGCACACGCTGATAGGTACAGGTTTTCATAAATTTTCCGATCCACAATCCACCGGTGTAGCGTGCCGCCCCTTTCGTTGGCAACGTGTGGTTGGTACCGATTACTTTATCGCCGTAGGATACGTTTGTTCTCGGACCCAGAAAGAGAGCGCCATAATTAGTCAGGTGCTCTAGAAAATAATCCGGATCTCGGGTCATCACCTGCACGTGTTCAAAAGCCAGGCGATTGGCTTCAGTGACCATTTCGTTAACAGTGTCACACACGATCACCTGACCGTAATTGGCCCAAGATTCCGCAGCAATTTCAGCAGTGGGCAAGATCTCGAGTTGACGCGCGACCTCATCCATGGTGTCTTTGGCAAGGCTTTGGGAATCGGTCAGGAGAACGGCCGGAGATGTTGGTCCGTGTTCGGCCTGACCCAGCAGATCGATCGCACATAACTCTGCATCGACGGAGTCATCCGCAATCACCAAAGTTTCGGTTGGCCCAGCAAATAGATCGATTCCAACTCGACCATAGAGCTGCCGCTTGGCCTCAGCAACAAACATGTTACCGGGTCCAACCAGCATATCCACCGCAGAGATGGTCTGGGTGCCCAGCGCCATCGCTGCAACCGCCTGGATACCACCGAGCACCAGAATCTCATCAGCACCGCCATAATGCATGGCAGCGACAATTGCAGGATGTGGACCACCTTTGTGTGGCGGTGCAGTCGCGGTGATGTGTTTTACGCCAGCTACCTTGGCTGTCACGATACTCATGTGTGCGGAGGCGACCATCGGATACTTGCCCCCAGGCACATAACAGCCGATGCTATTCACCGGAATATTGCGGTGACCCAGGACAACACCTGGTAACGTTTCGATCTCAAGATCGGTCAGGCATGCTTTCTGTTTCTGCGCGAAATTGCGGACCTGGGTCTGGGCAAATTGAATATCCGCAAGGTCCTGTGGTGGTACTTGATCTATTGCCGTCTGAATTTCCTCTGTGGTCAGGCGAAAAGATGGTGGGTTCCAGGAATCGAATTTTTCCGACAGTTCCCGGACCGCATCGTCACCGCGTAATTCTATGTCTGCCAGAATGGCTTCAACCGTGGCTCTGACTTTTGCATCACCCTCAGCGACCTCGGCGGCGCCTTTGCCTTTCTTCAGATACCGTGGCATTGATCTTTTCTCCTTTTAGCTACACCTGTGCCTGGTGTTAGTGAGCGCAGCCACTCAAGCTTCTTCGCGCAGTTCAACACGCCTTATTTTCCCCGAGATGGTCTTAGGTAGGCTCTCGCGAAAGTGGATCTCCCTGGGATATTTGTACGGCGCTGTCGTCTCTTTGACATAGTCCTGAATCAGCACTTTAAGGGCGTCGTTGGGTTCATATCCTTCAGCCAGCACAATATGCGCCTTAACGATTTCACCACGCAATTCATCAGGTTTGGCAACAACCGCAGACTCGACCACCGCGGGGTGTTCCAACAAGACGCTTTCGACCTCGAACGGGCTAATCCTGTAGCCGGCAGAACTGATGATGTCATCAGAGCGCCCGACAAACCAGATGTAGCCGTCAGCATCGCGGGTCGCAGTGTCGCCGGTGTAATACCAGCCATGTTGGAATGAATCCCGGTTGAGATTATTTTCGTCTTCATAATAACCGTCGAAAAGGCCCAACGGCTGAACGTCGCCGACCCGCAAGGCGATGTGCCCTATTTCACCGTCATCACAGATCTTGCCGTCATCATCGACAATCTGGACATCCATGCCCGGAACAGGCTTACCCATCGAGCCGGGCCGGATTTCTATACCCGGGACATTGGCAACGATATTGACGGTTTCGGTCTGTCCATACCCGTCATGCACCATGGTGCCGGTGACATCTTTCCACATTCTGATCGCTTCCGGGTTCAACGGTTCGCCGGCGCTCAGAGAATGGCGTAGCGAACTGAGGTCGTAACCGGATATATCCATTTGCGCGAACAGCCGGTAGACCGTGGGCGGCGCACAAAATGTGGTGACACCGAGTTGCCCGATAAGCCGCAAGTGGATATCGGCATCGAACTTCGCATCACCGTCATAGAGCACCACTGCAGTTCCGAACAACCATTGCGGGAACAACATACCCCAGGCAGCCTTAGCCCAGCCGGTATCGGACAGTGTCCAGTGAACATCGTTTTCCGTCAGGTCCATCCAGTATTTTCCTGTCACCACATGGCCCAGCGCATAGCCGTGATCGCGCGGCACCATCTTAGGTAGCGACGTGGTGCCGGACGTGAAGTAAGCCATCATTATTTCATCACTTCGGGAATGCACCACAGCACCCGGGTCGGCCTGGGCACCTGCCTGTGCACACGCTTTGTCGTAACTGATCCAGCGGTCCTGTTCACCCCCAACCAGGATCAGGTGCGCCAGTGTCGGACAGCGGTTCTTAATCGTCTCAATCTTAGAGACGTGTTCCATCGATACCACGGCCACTGTGGCGTTTGACTTGTTGATCCGGTATTCGATGTCCTTTGCGGTCAGCAGGTTGGTCCCCGGCATCGCCACAACACCTGCCTTGATACAACCGATGACCACCTCGTACCAGGCCGGCACGCGGGGCATGATCACGACTGCACAGTCACCCTTGCGAGCGCCGATGTGATGCAGCACGTTGGCAAATCGAGTTGACGCCTGACTGAGATCCGAAAACGAATGATGCTCGACCACGGAACCCGACCGGTCTACCCAGATATATGCCGTCTTGTCGCCTTCAGCGGCGCGCGCATCGATAACATCAACACCAAAGTTGAAATACTCTGGCACTGCGATATCGAAATTACCCGGAACCGACAACTGGTCAAGAACGGGGGTGAGATCGAACATGGTCAAGTCCCTCGATGTATCAATTGCAGGCTTGGATCGGGTTGGTAGGAAGCTAGGGCGCGGGATTGCCAATCGCCAGCAGTGGCTCGATTTCAGGCGTGCCTTCCGGTACAAAAAAATCACTCCACAGCGGCTTCTCCGGATCCATGCGATAAACGCTGAAGTCAGTAACACCTTCCTGTGCCAGCAACACATCATCGATACAGAAGTTACCGCTGAATTCGCGCGAATCTTTTGCCAAAATCGCCGCCGCAGCATCCGCCATGATCTGTGGCGAGCGACAATAGGCCAATGCGGCCTCACCAGCGAGGACATTGCTGATCGCTGCTGTGGCAATCACCGAATGCGGCCACAGCGCATTTACAGCAACGCCTTTATCGGCCAGTTCCCCGGCCATACCCAGCACACACTGACTCATCCCGAATTTCGACATCGTGTAGGCGACGTTAGGCGCAAACCACTTCTGCTGCATATCCAGTGGCGGAGAAATGTTCAGTATGTGGGGGTTATCCGCTTCCAGAAGGTGGGGCAGGCATTCGCGCGACAGCATGAATGTTCCACGCACGTTGACACCAAACATCAGATCGAACCGGCGCATTTCAGTCTGTGCGGTCGGCGTCAATGAGATTGCACTGGCATTGTTGATACAGATATCAATACCGCCAAATGCCTGTACAGTTTCGGCAACAGCTGCCTGTACCTGATCGTCACTTCGAATGTCCGTGATCAGTGGTAGCGCCTGGCCGCCAGCCTGGACAATCTCCTCGGCGGCGGTATAGATAGTACCCGACAGTTTGGGGTGAGGCTCTGCGGTCTTGGCCAGAATGGCAATGCTCGCACCACCGGCTGCAAGCCGTTTAGCAATAGCCAGTCCGATGCCGCGACTGGCACCGGAAATCACCACTCGTTTATCGGAAAAATCACCCATTGTTTATCTCCATCAGTTTATAAGCGTCAGTAAATTCTGTCGGCACTGTGCGGTGAACTCTTCAGGACCGGTCAATCCCCCAGTCCTTAAGGATCTCCGCCGTATGCTCACCCGGGGCGGGCGGACTGCGGCTGAGTTCCGGCTCGGTTCGACTGAACCGCGGTGCCGGCGCAGGCTGAACCACACCGTCGTATTCAACGAACGTCTGCCGTGCCATGTTGTGGGGATGACCAGGCGCCTCGGTCATGGACAGAACCGGCGCAAAACACACATCCGTACCTTCCATGAGGGTACACCACTGATCCCGTGTTTTGCTACGGAAGATCTGCGCCAGTGCATTTTTGAGCGCTGGCCAGTTCGCAGCGTCCATCTGCCGTTCGAAACGTTCATCGTCCACACCGGCTTTTTCCAGCAGCAACGCATAAAACTGTGGTTCGATTGAACCGATGGCCACCCACTCGCCGTCCGCGCATTCGAATGTCCCATAGAAGTGTGCGCCACCGTCAAGCAGGTTGGAACCGCGGAATTCCGACCACATCTGATTGTGTTTCAGGCTGTACATCATGGCCATCAAATGGGCAGCGCCATCGGTCATGGCCACGTCAACGATCTGGCCCTGCCCGGAGGATTGCGTCTCGTGCAGGCCGCACATCAGCCCAAAAGCAAGATACATTGCACCGCCGCCAAAATCACCCACCAGATTGAGCGGCGGCACCGGACCCTGGTCAACGTTTCCTATGGCGTGCAGTGCTCCGGTTAACGCGATGTAGTTGATATCGTGCCCGGCGGCGTGAGACAGCGGACCCGCCTGGCCCCAGCCTGTCATACGACCGTAGACGATCGCCGGATTGCGTCTAAAACAGGCATCAGGGCCCAGACCCAGTCGTTCCATCACGCCTGGTCGAAAACCTTCGATCAGGGCATCGGCTTTCTCGATCAACCTGAGCACGGTTTCAAGATCGTCTGGATCTTTTAGATCAAGTGAGATCGAACGGCGCCCGCGATTGAGGATCTGGTACTTTTTATCGACACCCGCTGCAGGCATCCTCCGGTCTATCCGAACAACGTCCGCACCCATGTCGGCGAGTAGCATGGCACAAAACGGGCCGGGCCCGATTCCTGCCATCTCGACAACCTTTAATCCTTCCAATGGACCCACACCATCCTCCACAGCGCATTGTGGTTAAACGCGCACCAGTTACTCTGTGTCAGTCTACTATGTGGATGCTGCGCGTGTCCCGGCAACCGGCGGCGTCTCGGGCGGCCCTGCAAAACACTGGGCGTTGGCCATCCAGCGTTCGGCGACCGGTCCTGAAACCTTCAGCTGGGTATCTGAGATGTTTCGCGTCTGGGTGACCACTTGGCAGAACTCGGTGGCCGACCCGCTGACCCGATCATCCGGATTGGATTCATTCCAGCGCCAGCACTCGCCGGAAGGCGCCACCAACTCGACGCCGGGTACCTGATCGGGCACCGTCCAACCGCGGTTAAGAAAAGTCCACTTGAATGTATTCACCCCCAACACCGCAATGTTGTGGATACGCGCTGTGTCCACCCGCTTGATGCCAAGCAGATCGTAAACGGCCTGCCCGTGCGCCCAGGTTTCCATCAGCCGGGCGGTAATACTCGACAACACACTCATGTCAGGTCCGGCCCATTTCAGGCGGGCCTTCGGATCAGCATCGACCCAGCGCGCTGCCATATCGGTGTAATACTCACGCCACTTGCTGACCAGCGCCCGGCCGGTAAGACCATCGATCCAGTGAGTTTCAAACTGCCGCATGCCAATCTGGGGAATCGCTGCATTGACCCGCCCGATAAATTCAAGCAGCGCCGATTCATCGGTCAGCGACAAATCCGCGGCCCAGTTCCACATGTGCAAGTGCGTGATAATGTCGTTGATGGTCCACAGCTTGAACTGCGTCTGACGACAAAGCTCGTCATCACTTAGTACACCGATTAACTCGAAGAGCGCTTCGCTTTCGTCTCTAAAATCGAGTGGTTGCTGAAACATTGGCAGCTCCTCTAGGCCATAGCATCCAGGGTGGCAGTTAACCGCTCGCAGGCATCCAGAAAATCCGTCTTGAATTCCTGCACCACCGCCGCCGTTGTTTTTTCCTGATTCATCAATCCGACTCCCTGACCGACCCAGTAGGTTGCCAGATCCCGAGCGCCGGCATGACCGCTCTGGGCGAGTTTGTCGATCCGCAGTAATGCGGGTTCCACCAGCAGTGACTGCAACGGCATCGGTAAAGGCGCCTGACCACCCTGCTCCCAGGCATCGGTCCAGGGTGAGCGCAGCTGGCGGGAAGGTTTGCCGGTCCGGGAACGACTGCGTACGGTATCGCTGGACGTCGCAGACAGCAGCTTTTCCTTCATCACCGGCGACGGCTCGGCCTCGACTGTCGTCAACCACACCGAACCACACCAGGCGCCGGCCGCTCCCATGGCCATCGCTGCCGCCATCTGTCGGCCCGTGACGATCCCACCGGCCGCAAGCACCGGTGTATCCCCTGCGACGGAAACCACTTCGGGAATAAGCACCATGGTCGAGATATCACCGCAGTGACCACCGGCCTCACCACCCGCAGCGACCAGAATATCCACGCCGGCCGCAATCTGGGCAACCGCATGGACCCGGGTACCAACCAGCGCCGCAACCGGAACGTCGCGGGACTTGGCTTGATCGATCATGACGCGTGGCGGCGTACCCAGAGCGTTGGCTATGAGCCGGATCGGAAACGAAAAAGCAACATCCAGCATGTCGGCGGCACCCGCCTCTTCCAGATTGCGGGCAAAATTCAGCCGGCCATTCTCCTCTTCATCCAGTGCATCGCTGTCAATATCATGTGCCTGGAGGACGCCGGAAATGAATTCACGATGACTTTGGGGAAGGGTCTTGACCAGATCGGCCGTGTCGCGTTTTTCACCTTTGCCCTCAAACCGATTGGGCACAATCAGATCAACGCCATAGGGCTTGCCCCCGCAATGATCATCGATCCAGGTCAGTTCTTCGCGCAACTGCTCGGGTGAATAACGGACCGCACCGAACACGCCCATACCCCCCGCGCGGGATACGGCAGCGACCACGTCCCGGCAATGGCTAAAGGCCAGTAACGGAAACTCGATGCCCAGCATTTCACACACGGCAGATTTCATAGTATTCCCCTTTTGATTCCTGACCGTTCACTTGACCTCATGTCTTAGCGGATCTCAAACAGCACGTCATCGATGGCCACCTGAACCTGGAGTGCGCACACGACCTGTTCGACTGTACCGTCTACCGGCGCATCGATCTCGTGCTCCATCTTCATCGCCTCAAGACTCGCGAGGCGCTGGCCCTTCCGGACGACATCACCTGCTTTCACCATAATCTCAGTGACCCGGCCATGCATCGGCGCCAGCACGCGGCCGTTACCGGCTTGGGTCTCTGACAGTGCAGCCGCAGCCCTGTGGTTATCAAAACACCAGGCTTCACCGTCCATGAAAAGGTACGTACGAGTTCCACTGTGCGGTTCATAAACGACTTCAACAATGCGCCCGTCAACTTCAATGCGCGCCTTGTTCTCACTGTCAGCCAAAATGAGAACGGTTAATTCAGCACCCTCAGATCGCACCTGATAATCTTCACCCCTGACGCTCACGTTCAGGTCGAATGCGTTCCCCGCGACCCCATAGCGGTAACGCGATTCCAGCGAACCGGTGCTGGACCAGCCCAGTAGATCGTCAGGTACCGACAGCGCCCGCTGTCGGGCCGTATCCCGCTGCCATCGATACTGTATGACCGCTGCCACAGCTGCGTGTTCGATGCCGGGTACCGCCGGCGACAGATCCTCTGGCCCAAAAGCCTGCTCGATAAATGCTGTGGTCACACAACCATCGGCAAAAGTGTCCCTATTCAGCGCATCAACGAGAAACGACCGGTTTGTCGTCAACCCGAACAGCACGGTCTTGTTAAGCGCATCGGCCAATCTACATCGCGCACTTTCGCGATCATCGCCCCAGGCAATGAGCTTAGCCAGCATCGGATCATAGTGAGGACCAATCTCGAAGCCAGTGTCGATGCCCGCATCGATGCGAACATGTTCAATTGCAGGTGGCTTCCACAAATCCACTGTGCCGGTACAGGGTAAAAAACCCCGACCAGGGTCTTCAGCGTACAGTCGGGCTTCAATCGCATGACCACTAAATTGAACATCCGCCTGGGTCAGCGGTAGCGGTAGGCCCTGTGCAATATCTATCTGCATTTCCACTAAATCAAGTCCAGTAATCATCTCGGTAACCGGATGTTCGACCTGCAGCCGGGTATTCATCTCCAGGAAGAAGAAGCCGCCGCCTTCGTCGAGCAGAAATTCGACGGTACCTGCACCGCGGTAGCCGATACTCTGGGCCGCCGTGACCGCGGTCTGCCCCATAGCGGAACGCAACTTGTCCGTCATCACGGGACACGGTGCCTCTTCAATGACTTTCTGGTGGCGTCGCTGGACGGAGCAGTCACGCTCGCCAAGGTGAATCACGTGACCCTGTGCATCCGCCATGATCTGTACTTCAACGTGGCGCGGCCCTGGCAAGGCTTTTTCCAGGATGATCTCGTCCAAACCAAATGCGTGCTGGGCCTCCGAACGAGCGCGAGCCAGAGCCTTCTTAAGATCCTTCGGGTCATTGACTTGACGCATGCCCCGCCCACCGCCACCTGCTGCAGCCTTGATCATCACCGGGTAACCGATCCGGCCGGCCGCTTCAATAAACGCATCGTCGGACGGGTCCTCCCCCGCGTAACCCGGCACGCAGGCAACACCGTTGGATATCATATGGGCTTTGGCGTGCGCCTTATTCCCCATCAGTTCCACCGCAGCGGCGCTGGGGCCTATATACACGATACCTGCGGACTCGCAGGCTGCTGCGAATTCAGCATTTTCAGACAGAAACCCGTACCCCGGATGAATCGCACCGGCATCCGTTTCCCGCGCTGCGGCCAGTATTCGCTCTATATCGAGATAGGACTGTGCGACCGGTGGCGGACCGATGCAGATCGCTTCATCTGCCTGACGCACATGCGGCGAGAGCGCATCCGCCTCCGAATAAACCGCGATGCTCCGGTATCCCAGTGCAGAGGCCGTTTGCATCACCCGTACGGCGATCTCACCCCGATTGGCGATCAGTATGCTGTTAAAAGTATTCACCGCCGCGTCGGTCGTCAGTCCGACCAGCTGGGTTTTCTTTTTTCGATGAATGCCAAGATCCCCTCTCTGCCTTCGTCACTCAACATGCCCTCGGCAAAGCGCTCTGCGGCCAGATCCAGCATGGCCTGGGGTTCGAGTCGGGCCGTCGCAAGAACCAGTTCCTTGGTCATTGCGTTCGCACCCGGTGCACAGCGCATCACCCGGGTTCTGATTTTCTGTTCTGCTTCATCCAGGGCATCCACATCGTCTACCACCTGATCTGCCAATCCGATTCTCTGCGCTTGCTCCCCGTCGAAACGTGCCGCAGTCAGCATAAGGCGCCGGGCCACCGACAAGCCCACGCGCTGAACAACAAATGGTGCGATCTGGGCCGGGGCAATGCCCAGTGTGGTCTCTGTCAGTGCAAACCGCGACTCGCGGGTCACCACAACCAGGTCGCCCGCGCAAGCCAGGCCCAACCCACCGGCGATAGCTGCACCTTCGACCAGGATCACAACCACCTGCGGCATCTCATTCACTAACCGAAATAGCTCACCTGTTCTACGACTCGCTGCCGCCACCAGTTCGTGTGACTCCGCCCCGCCCTGAAAATCAGACTGAAAAGCCTTCAGATCTCCTCCGGCACAAAAAACCCCATCGCGTCCGCGCAGTGTGATGCCGCGAACAGATCGGTCATCTTGAACCGCATTAAGGACACTGCGTAATTCACCAACCATTTCTTCATTCAACGCATTGCGGACTTCAGGCCGGTTCAGCCAAATCGTGAGCCAGGCATGCTGGACATCTGTTTCGATGGTGCTGGTGGGCGGCAGAACAGGCATCGTCTTACAGTCGTGCAATACCAAAGCTGTTGGGACGCAGTGTGCGATTACGTGACTCCCAACACGTTTGGAGCGCGAAACCTAAAACTTTTCGGGTATCCCGTGGATCAATCATGCCATGATCAAGCAGGCGCCCTGATGTGTAAAACGCATCGGACTGTCGGTCAAAGTGTTCAATAATGGCTTCTTTCTGTACCTTAAGGGCTGCAGTGTCGATCTCTTTACCACGGCGCCGGGCAGAATTGATCATTACATGCTCCATGGTCAGGGCTGCCTGTTCGCCCCCCATCACACCTGTGATGGCATTGGGCCATGTAAACAGAAAATCGGGTTCATAAGCATAGCCACACATGCCGTAATTTCCTGCGCCGAAACTGGCACCTATATAGAGCGATATTTTCGGTACCTTTACGTTAGAAACCGCCTGGATCATTTTCGATCCATGTTTAATCATGCCGGCGTGCTCATACTCCGTACCCACCATATAACCCGTCGTGTTATTGAGAAAAATGATCGGCAGGTTGGACTGATCGCATAACTGAAAAAACTGTGCGGCTTTGGTCGCACCGTTAGGATCGATAGGGCCGTTATTACCAATCAACCCACAGGGTCGACCAAAAACTTCAGCCTGAATACACACCGTTGATACACCGTAGCGGGGTTTGAAGTCGATAAAGTCAGAACCATCGACAACGCGCGCGACGACTTCCCGAACATCGTAAGGTTTGCGGTAGTCCACCGGCACAACGCCGGCGATCTCGTCCGGACTAAAAACCGGTTCACCGAACGATCTTGGCTCAGGTCGCGGACAGGCAGCGTTCCAGTCCAGCCGACCGATCAGATCGCGTGCGATCTCGAGACCATGGTTGTCGTCTTCGGCCAGATATTCCACCAGTCCAGAGACCGACGCGTGCATCTCCGATCCACCGAGCTGTGCGTCTTCAGCGACCTCACCGGTCGCGGCCTTCACCAATGCGGCGCCGGCCAGTGCGGCCATCCCGTTTTTCTTTACGCCGATAACGTAATCACTCATACCAGGCTGGTACGCACCCCCCGCTGTTGATGGACCGTGCAACACCACAATGGTCGGTATGCCCGCAGCACTCAGGCGTGCCAGGCCGTGGAACATACCGCCACCATTGGCCCAGAGTTCGACGGTGTACTGCATCAGGTTGGCGCCTGCACTTTCAACCAGATGGATCAGGGGCAACCGCTGTTCCTGTGCCACACGCAACACACCCAGTGCTTTACTCACAGACGTCGTCGTCGACGCACCGGCATTGATGCCGCTGTCGTCGACGAACACCATACAGCGCACACCGCTGACAAAACCGATACCACAGATCATGCTGGCCCCGGGGACACTGCTGTCCGGGCCTTGGTCATCGACCAGATAGTTAGCCATATTGTAGAGCTCAAGAAATGGCAGGCCTGGATCGAGTAAGCCTGACAACCGTTCGCGTGGTGTGAGTTGACCACGTTCTTCAAAACGTGGCCGTCGACGCTCTGATAGATCGTGTGCGCGTCTCTCCAAGTCGCGCAGCTTCTTCACCAAGGCAAGCATCTCTTCGCGGTTGGCAACAAAGCTATCGCTGCCAGGATCAATACGGGAACGGTACTGAGTCATGGAATTTGCTCCGCAAGTGACGCTGGCAGATCAATAGACTGGGTCAACAGGATCTGAGCATAACCTTTACCTTGCGCGTCATTTCTCAGACTGGCCATGCCACCGCCACCGAGCACATCGTGCAGCACGAAATTGATGGCGTGTATACCGGGCAAAAGAAAGCGCTCTACCGGCCCGTCAAGAAAGCGAGAAAAACAGCTGGCCACCACCTCTGGTGTCAACGCGGTCCAGATATAGGGCAGGTATTCGGACTGGCGGGCGATGATACCGATATTGGCCTTGTTGCCCTTGTCACCACTGCGTCCATAAGCCAGCCGAATCAGCGGCACTGGCGTCAATACGCTTTGTGCTTTTGGAGATGGCGGCAACGAATGGGGTTCGAGTAGAACAGGTTCTGAAGTCAGCACCGGCGCAACCGTATGGTCCATAGTGTCGCCACCCCAATGGACACACACACTGACCTCCTTTTTGGAAAGCAAAAAAGAGAACAGGCGAATGACGGGTGAGGGCTTTGGCCGCCCACCGGCAAATACACACAAGCCAGGCGGCGTTGCCAGACCCAGACCCGTTATCTCTTTCAAAAGAACACCAATACCGGCCGCCGACCGGTGGCGGGCTGCAATCTTGAGGGTCACCTCCTGGTAATCACCACCGTGACTGCCCAGAAAGTCCTCGGGCACACCGCCGAGAATCTCAATGCTGGTTTCCGTAAAATCACCCAGCTGCTGGGCCTTGATCTGCCTTTTTGCCCGAGCGATGGCCGCGTCGGCGAAGGCGCCGGCTTTTGACCGAGCATCAAAACCATTGTAGGTCAGCAACTGGCCTCCTCGAAACCCATCTGCGTACGTGGCACACACTTTATAGGCCGCCGGCGCCGTGTACCCTACCGCACCCTGCACCAGAACCCGGTTGGGTCCCTGCTGTTCAATCTGAATGCCGGAAAAGTCACAGACCACGTCCGGCAGTACATAAGCCTGAGGATCGCCGATCTCGTAGAGCGTCTGCTCGGCCACAGTGGCAACTGTGACCTGCCCACCCGTGTTCTCCGGTTTGGTACACACGAAGGACCCATCGGCGGACACCTCTGCGATGGGATAACCGATATCGACCAGTGAAGTCGCTACTTCATGCCAGTCGGTAAAGTTACCGCCGGTGGCCTGCGGACCGCATTCGAGTAGGTGGCCAGCGAGCGACCCCCCAGCCAGACGATCTAACTCATCGGGTTTCCAGCCGAACGCATCGATACACGCACCCAGCGTCACGGCACTGTCGACACAGCGCCCTGTAATCACGATGTCCGCGCCCAGAGCCAAGGACTGGGCGATAGGAAATGCACCCAGATAGGCATTGATACTCGCGGTGTCCTCAGGATCTGGGAAATCCTGATCGGAGAACATCTCCGTAAATCCCCGGTGGGCGAAGGCCACCTTATGGGCCATCAGATCATCACCGCTGACGACGGCCACCGTCAGGTCAAGACCTGCATCATCGATAAGTTGCGTGGCTGCAGCGGCACAGGCCTGGGGATTAACCCCACCGGCGTTGGATATCAGCTTGACACCCTGAGCAGCTATGTCGGCCAGATACGGTTTCAGCACCGCATCGACAAAGTCCGTCGCAAAACCACGGTTCTGATCTCGTGCGCGGGCTCGTGCCATGATCGACATCGTGATCTCGGCAAGGTAATCGTAAACGATGTAATCCAATCCGCCGGCTGCAAGCAGTTGGGGCGTGGCCATAGCGGCTTCTCCCCAAAAGCCGCTGGCACCACCGATCCTTATGGTTCGCTTTGTCATCATACGGTTAATACTGCTGTGAACGCTGACTGCTGGCGCTTATCCAATCGTACCGGATCGGTGTCCAATTTCAAGATCGTTATCCGCGTGCCGGTTCTGGCCTCTAACCAGCGTGAGCGGTATCTGGGCCCAATCCAGTTTACTGATGCGGCTCATATCCAGATCACGCCGCAGTACTGAAGTCGACGGCATATAGCGTATCGAAAAGCCTGCCCGGCGATCCCCTGACTGGTTTGCCGCCGAGCCATGCATAAGATGCACATCGTGCAATGAGATCTGTCCAGGCTCAAGTTCCGCATAGCGGGCCTTTCCTTCTTCAAATCTTGGATCGTCAATGACCTGATGCAGGGCCAGATCCGGGCTGTTGTCTGTGCGGTGTGAGTAGATACCTACTTTGTGCGAGCCGGGTATGTAACGCAGCGCGCCATTGACTTTTGTCGTCTGGTCGATCGCAACCCAGACAGTACAGGTTCGAAGTGGGCGGATCGGCCAGTACTGACCATCCTGATGCCACGGTACGGCCCGCCCCGTCGTTGCCTGCTTGCAAAAAAGGTGGGTGGCCCAATTGATAATATCGGGTCCAATCAGCTGTTCAACCATGTCCAGAATGTTGTCATCTGTGACCAACGTGCTGAAGGCGCTGTGGCCAACAAGTCGCAACGGTGGTAGACGATCCAAATGCACATTAAATAGAAAATCCGTCGGCGTATCAGGGTTGGTACTAATGACACTATCAACCGCATCGCGCAGACACTCGAGTTCAGTCTCAGACAATCGAAAGTGACGCGGTATTACGAACCCGTCTTCGCGATAACTCTCGATTTCACTCGTAGTTAGCATAACGCCCGGTAAGCTCTAAATTAATCAGAATGGCTTACCTTAATGCCGAGGGACTGAATTGGGCAAGTTTTAAGCCCAGCTGCTGCATGGCCCTGACCGCTATAACTCCGAATCGACCATGCACATCGAACAAAGCAAGATAGAACTTACTTCCAAAAAGCAAAGACCCCGCAATCGCGGGGTCTTCTTAAAACCAGTTATGTCCTGTTGTGCGATCTTAGTTCGAGTGGCGGGAACTCATTACGAAGAACAGTATTGCCAGAATTGCAGTCAGTATCAGATTAGCAATGGCAGCGCCACCGGAAATATTTGCGGCATAAAGATCATATCCAATGTGAGCAACCCAGGCGAGATTGATGACGCCCCACAACATGCCAGCAGCAGCCAGTTTGTTCTCGATCCAAGCAGGCAGCATCAGCGCCAATACACCGGTAGCAAGAAATGAAAGACCCAGCGCGCGCGTCATGACAATTAGTGAACCGCTCTCCTCCCACCCGTACATGCCGACTGCCATCCCAGGAGTGAAGAACATCGAAATACCATTCAGAATGAGAATTACACCAGATATGCGAAAAACAAGCGCTAGATTCATAATTATCTCTCCAATAAAGGTCAGTTTAATTCTTACCAATCCTTGAGTATAAATCAGGTTTTGCCTGTTCAGGTCCCGCAAAATGTCTGATGCACCACCTGTTCCGGTGCTGGGGGTTCGGCGTAGGCATCGGCGCCGGGTTGCTGCTGATAGGGCGATGCCAGTACGGTCACCAGGTGATTAAAAGGTGCCAGGTCGTCGCTATCTTCTGCGGCGCGAATCGCAGCCTCGACCAGATGATTTCGCGGAATATAGAGGGGGTTTGCTTTGCGCATCTCATCCTGGCGTTCACTGTCGGCAACACCGTCATGCACCAGGCGTACACGCCAGTCTGTTGCCCACTGGTCAAACTCAGCCGGCTCTTCAAACAACGCACGCACGTGTTCGTCGCCATCAGTTTGAATCTGTGATAACGCACTCAAATACCTGAAGGTCAGGGTAAAGTCGGCTTTGTTTCGCGCCATGCGTTCCAACAGGTCACTGCCGAGTAGTTCATCGCCCACATCGACTGTGGACAAACCCAGCTTACGCCCCAGGCCGGCCGTGTAGGAGGCCTTGAAACACTCCGGGAAGGTGTTGATAGCTGCAGTGGCTTTCTCCACCGCTTCATCTTCGTTTTCGCTCAGTAGGGGTAATAACGCCTGGGCGAGACCTGCCAGGTTCCAGTGCGCAATTGGCGGCTGGTTCTGATAGGCATAACGGCCCCTGTGATCAATGGAACTGTAGACCGTCTCAGGATGATAGGTATCCATGAATGCGCAGGGGCCATAATCGATGGTCTCCCCGGCAATAGACATGTTGTCGGTATTCATCACCCCGTGGATAAACCCTATCAGCTGCCATTGTGCCACCAGGGCCGCCTGTCGCTCGATCACTGCACTCAGCAGTGCCAGATAAGGGTCGTCCACCGAGGCCAGGTTCGGGTAGTGTCGGTGGATCACATGATCCGCGAGCAGTCCCAGCGCCTCAGTATCGCGGCGACCGGCAAAGTACTGGAAGGTGCCGACCCGAATATGACTGCTGGCAACCCGGGTCAGCACAGCACCGGGCAGGCTGTTCTCCCGGATTACCCTTTCGCCGGTCAGTACCGCCGCCAGTGAGCGTGTGGTCGGAATGCCCAGTGCGGCCATCGCTTCGCTCACGATGTACTCGCGCAACACCGGGCCCAACCCCGCCCTGCCGTCACCCATTCTAGAGAACGGTGTACGCCCGGCACCCTTGAGCTGAACATCACGCCGCTGCCCGTCACAGTCGATCAGTTCCCCCAGCAATATGGCTCGGCCGTCTCCCAGCTGGGGCACCCAGCTACCAAACTGAAAGCCGGCATAAGCCATGGCGAGAGGATCAGCACCGTCGGGTACACAGTTGCCGGCAAACACCTCGACGCCGCTTGCGCATGTCAGATGTGCCGGGTCCAGGCTCAGCTGCCGCGCCAGAGCGTCGTTCAGGCGGACAAGGCGCGGGCTCGATACTGGTGTCGGGGCCAAACGGGCATAGAATCGCTCCGGAAGCTGGGCAAAGGTGTTATCGAAAGGAAAGGTCAAGGTCGAGGTGTCCATAATTCACGTGATACCCCAGTCGTTGGGTTCCGGAGAGCACCCGATCTTTTCAGTGATCGGGTGCAGACGCAACCCTGGTGGCGTTGGGGATATCGGAATAGGTAGCCATTGTCGGCAGCAGGCTATGGTGCATCGTCTTGTATTATTGATCTAACCAAAGTTCCGATACACGGTTGGGACAGCGAATTCTTTCAGCAGTTTTCAACGGGAGGCCGAATTGGATCAACACACCGCAGGCGTAATTCGGGTACGGGGGACAGCATCCCAAGTGCTGCCACTGGTCCTGGACTCACCACACAGCGGAACCGATTACCCCGAGGACTTTGCTCACCAGGCTGACCCCTCCAGGCTGCGTTCGGCCGAGGACAGTCACGTGCACGACCTATTTACAGGTGCCCTCGATCAGGGCGCGGTAATGCTCGACGCTCTGTTTCCCCGCAGCTACATCGACCCAAACCGGGCACAAAACGATTTCCTGCCCGCAAGCCTGGTGGCAGCGGAAGCTGACCATCTGCCATTCCAGCTGGAGCCAACCGTCAAAAGTGATCTCGGTATCGGCCTGATCTGGATGCGGGTACCTCCAGATGGTGAGCCCATGTATCCACAACCGCTCGCAGCCGCAACAGTACTGCAACGACTGGCTGGCTATTACCAGCCCTACCATGGCGCACTACGTGAGTGCCTGGACCGAACCTATCGAACATTCGGTCGGGTTTTCCACATCAATTGTCACTCGATGTCGAACCAGGCTTCGGCTATGTCGACTCAGCCCAAGGGCACGAGACGTCCCGATTTCGTCATTGGGGATCGCGACGGGACCAGTTGTGACCCTTTACTGACCCAAATACTTTACGAGTTTCTGACCGCCCAGGGTTATCAGGTTACGATCAACGATCCCTACAAGGGCGTTGAACTGGTTCGCGCCTACAGTGATCCCGTACATGATCGTCATTCCGTACAACTGGAAATTAACCGACAGCTTTACATGGACGAAACCAGTCGGGAAAAGAATTCAGATTTTGAAAAAATACAGATTGTGCTGAAGCAAGCAATCGACGCACTCGCTCCTCTTCTGCATACCTCAGACGCGAAGACGGCACAATGATAGGCACTGAACAACACACCCAGCGCACCATGCCGCTGGCTTTTGACCTCTCTGAACACGGTTTTCACTATACTGATGGTGGGCAGCAACGCTGCGTACCACGCAGCTGGATAAAAAACACTAGGGTAACAAACGGACCAATCAGATGATGGTGCAGTACCACCTCCAATTAAATGAAGGCGACGTCGGCCGCTATGTGCTGCTACCAGGTGACCCGGCGCGTTGTGCCCGGATCGCTGAGTTTTTTGACAGCCCCCAACAAGTCGCGCAGAACCGGGAATACACTACTTTTTCGGGCTATCTGAACGGTGAAAAGGTCTCCGTCACCTCCACCGGGATCGGCTGTCCCTCGACAGCGATCGCCGTCGAGGAACTGATCAAGATCGGTGCTGACACTTTTATTCGGGTCGGCACCTCCGGCGGCATACAGCCTGGCACACAAACCGGCGATATCGCCATTATCACGGGTGCGATTCGCGATGAAGGCACCACACGCCAATATCTGCCGATCGAGTTTCCCGCGCTGGCTGATCCAGAAATCGTTCTCGCCCTTCGGCAAAGTGCGCTTGAACTGGGGTTTCCTTTCCGCGTAGGCGTTACCCATTCCAAAGACTCATTTTACGGTGAAGTAGAACCCGACCGACAACCGCTGTCGTCACAATTAACCCAACGCTGGCAGGCATGGCGGGCCGCCGGGGCGATCTGCTCGGAGATGGAAGCATCCGCCCTATTTATTCTGGCAAGCCTGCACAGTAAACGCGCCGGTGGTGTCATGACCATGGTGGCCGAAAACGAAGGTCTGCCGACCGATCAGGAAGGGAAACAACTGTTCCACGGAGACCGCGCCATACGCACGGCAATTGATGCTGTTAAACGACTGATTGAAAAAGACCAGTGCGACACAACAGGTTAAGGCACTATGAATCAGCGAGAAGGTGCCCGGTAACTGTAAGCCAGGTGCTCGGGGGGGAAGAATTAAGGACTATGGAGCTGAGCCAGACTCAGTTCAGCAAATGACCTTTCGGAACTGAATTGATCTCCTGGCCGGCCATCCAGCGGCCCTGGAACTGGAAGTCTTCAGCTTCCATCTTGGCGAAGAAAGTTTTCGGGTCATCACCGTCTATATGCGCCTTGTGCGCATCGACATCCTTGAAGACCTGGGTATAAAGAAACACATTGGGCTGATCCAGTGGCCGGCACACATAAAAACTTTCCATGCCAGGCTGATTCTGAAGGCAGTTGTAGCGGTACTCATTGATAAGCGCCTCAATCTGCTCGAGATCGCCCTCCACGACCGCTGTAACGTGAACGATGTAACTCATCTTAGGGCGTAATGTAACAAATTTTTTGCAACAATCTATTTCCGGCCGAAGTTCCATCGAACCGAATCAAACAAATTCTGAAAACCGTGGCGGATCGTTTATAAAATGTTTTAATCAGGCCCACTAGATGCCGGTCTGGATCCCTAAACAGCCAAAAGGAACCCAAAGACATGACCAAATCCAGAGGAAGAACGCTGGGGCTCGATTTTCCCGGCAACCCCGGTGCCAACAATGCCATCACGGATGTCACGGGCGTTGCGGTCGGCTACAGCACCGTGATTGAGGGCGAAGAAACCCTGCAGCCTGGCAAGGGCCCGGTACGGACCGGGGTCACCGCGATTCTGCCCAAAGGTCATGATCCTGAGCCCCATCCGGTCTGGGCCGGTGCTTACGCCTTGAATGGCAACGGGGAGATGACCGGCACCCACTGGATCCACGACGGAGGTTATCTCATTGGACCGGTGTGTATCACCAACACACACAGTGTCGGCATCGTCCACCATGCGGCGGTGCGTTGGATTATCGAGACCTACCGCCAGACCTGGGGCGAGGAACATTTGTGGGCCATGCCGGTGGTGGCTGAGACTTACGACGGCGTTTTGAACGATATCAACGGGCAGCATCTCACAGAAAGCCATGCCCTGGACGCAATGCGCAGTGCCAAGTCAGGGCCAGTGGCCGAGGGCAACGTCGGCGGTGGTACCGGCATGATCTGTTACGAATTCAAGGGTGGTACCGGCACCTCGTCGCGCCGGATCAACATTGACGGGCAGGACTTCACAGTCGCAGCCCTGGTACAGGCAAACCACGGGATCCGCCCCTGGCTCACGATCCTGGGCGTGCCGGTCGGGCGCCACCTGACTGACGATCGACTCCTGTCCCGCCATGAACAGGGGTCCATCATTGTGATCCTGGCCACCGATATACCGATGATGCCGCACCAGCTCAACCGGCTTGCACGACGGGCCGCGATCGGCATTGGCCGAGGCGGTACACCGGGCGGCAATGGTTCCGGTGATATTTTCCTCGCCTTCAGTGTGGCCAACCCGATGCCGCTGTCCCGGATCGATCAGGCGTTCCTGTCGTTCGACTGGGTCAACGACGAGCAATGCGATCCCATCTACCTCGCCGCCGTCGAATCCGTGGAGGAAGCGGTCGTCAATGCGCTGCTGGCAGCCGAAGACATGACCACCCTGCGGCCAGCCGGACACATCTGCCGCGCCCTGGATCATGACCAGTTGCTGGCCATCATGAAGCAATACGGCCACGGCTGCAGAGAGCACGCTTGACCCCCGTGCAATTACGACTGTGGTAGGTAGGCCGTACACATCGCCATCGTTTCAGGCTGGCCGTCAGATGCCCCTGCTGGGTGCGGTTCTCCTGGTCGTGGGCGCGGGCCTGCTCACTGCTAACGACGCACTGATCAAAATCGCAATCAATAGCCACGCCCTGGGTCAGGTCATACTGATCCGCTCAGTGTTCTCGATGCTGACGGTTCTGGTCTGCCTGCCACTGCTGGGAGGGTGGCAGAATTTAAGGATCAACAGCGGACGTGGGGTCACACTGTGTGCGGGACTGCTGGTTGTCAGCGTGCTGGTCTTTCCGATCTCCATGCGCTATCTACCGCTCGCCGACGCCATTATCCTGGCCTATACCAGTCCACTATGGGTGATAATTCTGGCGCCTGTACTGATCCGCGAACGGACCTGGTGGCCACAGTGGCTGGCAGTTGCGCTGGGCTTTTTCGGCGCTTGCCTGGTGGTCAAACCAGGATTCGGTATGCACTGGGCGGTTACGCTGCCGCTGTTCGTCGCGCTGCTGGTCGGCCTCAGGGACATTGTCACCCGCCGCATCGCCGCCACGGAAAACCCCATCGCCATACTCGCGCTGGCTAATCTCATGGCGATGCTGATCGCCGCTGTTCTTGCACCGTTCAACTGGCAACCCATGCTGCCATCGATGTGGGGAGTTCTTGCCGGCACCGGTGTGCTCTTTGCTGTATCACAGGTGATCATCGTGATGGCATTCAGGTACGCCGAAGCGGCTGTCTTGTCCACACTCAAATACTCCGCGATACTGTTTGCCGTACTGTATGGTTATGGCCTGTGGGGCGATCTACCGGATCTGCTGGCGCTGGTGGGTGCCGTCTGTATCATCCTGAGCGGTATAGCCATCATCCGGTTCCGGCGCACACCTGGGTAAACCGAGTCCAGTAGAGAACAAACATGCACAACCAGCTACTCCAACCGATTGAGATCGGACCTCGCACACTGCGCAACCGCATTTTCATATCTGCCCATGTGCCCGGGTTCGCCGATCAGGGTGTACCCGGCAAGCGCTATATCAGTTACCACCGCCAGCGAGCTGCCGCGGGCGTCGCGATGCAGATTACGGGCGGCACTGCCGTGCACCGTTCGGGATTGCTCACGACCGCATCCACGGCCCTGGTCAACCTGGACGACACCATCATTCCCGGTTATCTGTCGCTGTCTGATGCGGTCCATCGTGAAGGCGGCACCATGCTTGCCCAGCTGGCCCATTCGGCCGGCACCCTGTCTGCTGAACTACTGGGCCAACCGTCGTGGGCACCGTCACCGGTGCGCAGTGCGCTCACCGGCAACGTCCCTCACGAGATGAGTTCGGCGGAAATCTCGGAAATCATCGATGCCTTCGTCGCCGCAAGCAGCCGGGTCCGGGCCGGTGGCCTGGACGGAATCGAACTCCTGTCGGCCTTTGGGTTTCTACCGCACGCTTTCCTGTCGCCGCTGAACAACCGGCGCACTGACGGCTACGGCGGTTCACTGAAGAACCGCATGCGGTTTCTACTGGAGCTGGTTGAAGCCTGCCGTCCGGCCATCGGTGAAGACCGGATCCTGGGCATCCGCATTCCTGGATCGGACATAACACCCGGCGGCCTTGAAATCAGCGACATGCAGGCTGTTGCACAGGCACTCGAGAACACTGGCCAGGTGGACTACCTCAACGTGACCGCCTACAACAACTCACTTCGGTTTGGCCGAGCACTGCATTGGCCCGCCACACCGGCGGGCCATGAACTGTTCACCGAACTCTCCGCTCAGATCAAAGCTGTCGTCAGTCTGCCGGTACTGGTCGCCGGCCGCATCACGCACCCCGATCAGGCCGAAGCCGTGATCGCCAACGGCCAGGCCGACATGGTGGCAATGACGCGCGCCCATATCACCGACCCGGAAATCGTCCGCAAGATCACCGAAGGCCGGGCCGACGATATACGGCCCTGCGTGGGAGCCAACACCTGTATCCGTGCCCGATTCCAGGGTCGCCCGGTTCGCTGCATGCACAATCCCCACGTTATCAGCCGCAACATTAGCCACACACCGTCGTCCTCCAACAACTTGCCGCTGGTCACCGTGGTCGGGGCAGGCCCAGCTGGCCTGGAAGCCGCCCTGACCGCTGCACAGCGGGGTCACCCCGTGCGACTGCTGGAGCGCAGCGGAGACTACGGGGGTCAGCTCAGGCTATGGAGCCGGGTTGAGTCGCAGAAAGAACTCGCGGCCATCATCGACTGGCGGGTCAGGCAACTGGACAAGCTCGGCATTCGGCCCGAGTTCAATCAAACCGTAACGGCCGATCAACTCTTGAAAATCGATGACGGCATCATTGTGATGGCCACCGGCGCTGAAGCTGTGCCGGACACAATTCCCGGCGACGGCAGTGTTGCCCAGACAACGCCGATGGAACTGCTGAACGACCCTAGCCTGTTCACGGGTCGCGTATTGATTCGTGACCAGGGCCGTGGTCTTAGTGCCCTGGTTGCCGCCGAAGCACTGGCCGCACGGGGTAGCAACGTAATTGTGGTCACCGATGAACCCGCCGTCGGCCTGGATCTGGACCTTACGGTTCGCGTCCCGGCCTACGACCGCCTGCTGAACAGCGGCGTTGAGTTCCTGCCGAACCACACGATCACCGCCTTCGAAGACGGCGCTGTAAAACTTCAGCATGTCTTTACTGGTCAGAAAACCGTAATGGCATCGATCGATGTGCTGGTCGATGATCACATCATGCGCCCGTGCGACGAACTGATTAAAGCACTGGCTGGTTCAGACCGGGTTGTGCGATCCGTCGGTGATTGCGTGGCGCCGCGTACCGTCGAAGCCGCCATACACGAAGCCGCCCAGGCCATCACACAGTGGACCCAGGCTTAAACCCGAATATTTCTGATCATGAGGACCTACTGATGCCACAGGTAATCGACATTCAGAAGGAAATGGACAACCGTACATTTCTGGAAGGCCGGCATGTCGACACGCCGCCCGAAGAACTAGAAGCGGCTTTTGCGACGCTGGCGCACTACCGAGACGGCGGCATATTCGCTGGCGGATTCTCCGGGGTCAGTCGCTGGGAACGACACCGCAACGGTGATGAGATCGTCCACGTTCTAGGCGGCGCGACCCAGTTGACCCTCATGCGCCAGAGCGACACGGAAACATTTGAACTCACAGCTGGCATGATGATCATTGTGCCCCAGGGGTGCTGGCACCGGTTCGAATCGGAAACCGGGGTCCAACTGTTGACAGTCACTCCCCAGCCGACCGATCACACGGGGGCAGACGACCCAAACGAAACGTCCCGCAACCCATCACAAGGAACCTGATCTTCATGGCCACCCAAGTATTCGACTGGATCAGACATCACGCCAATCGAGCACCCGACACCATTGCCCTCACTGATGTCTACAGTGACAGAAACTGGAGCTATGCCGAACTCAGCCAACGCATCGGCCAGCTGGCGGGGTCACTGCAGCAAACATTCGGTATCGAACGCGGTGACCGCGTCGGGGTACTGGCAGAAAACAGCAGCGATATTTTCGAGATCCAGTTCGCCTGTGCCCGACTGGGGGCCGTGTTTCTGCCGCTCAACTGGCGACTGACCGTGCCCGAACTCGAGTTTATCGTCAACGATGCAAGCCCGAAGCTGCTGTTTTACAGCCGCCAGTTCGAGGCCAATGCCGCCGAAATCAAAGATCAATGCGGTATCCAGGAACTGCTACTGCTCGATCACGGGACTGCAGACAGCCCCTATGAAAATGCCCTGACACAGGCACCAACCCGCTATACCGAGGCCACGCTTAATCAGAACGATCTGTACGCCATCTTGTACACCTCCGGCACGACCGGACTGCCCAAAGGCGCGATAATCACCCATGGCATGGTGTTTTATAACGCAGTAAATATAGGCGGCCCGGCCCTGATCACCCCTGAATCCAAACACTTGTCGGTGCTGCCTTTGTTTCATATAGCGGGCCTGAATATCTTTTCCAATCCGGTCTTCCACGCCGGTGGTGCGGTTGTCGTAACGCAGACCTTTGACCCCGCTGAATCCCTGAGCCTTCTCAGTGATCCAGCCCATGCGTTTACTCATTTTTTTGGGGTACCGGCCAACTACTTATTTATCAGCCAGCAGCCCGCATTTGCCGATGCGGACCTGTCGCACCTCAAAGTCTGTGGCGTGGGAGGAGCCCCCTGCGCGCTATCCATCCTCGAGGCCTTCAGTCCCAAAGGCGTCGATGTGCAGCAAGGCTACGGCATGACTGAGACCAGTCCGGCGGTGTTGTGGCTCGAAGGCAAGGCCACAGTCGAGAAACTCGGCAGTGCCGGCCTGCCGGTACTGCACAACGAAGTCAAACTGATCGATGACAATGGTGGCGAGATCCTGGATGCGGAGCAGATCGGCGAACTCTGGGTCAGGGGCCCCAATGTCACTCCCGGCTACTGGAACCAACCCGAAGCAACTGCACAAAGCATCACCGATGGCTGGCTACACACTGGCGATGCGGCCAAGCGCGACAGCGATGGCTACTACTTTATAGTCGACCGCTGGAAAGACATGTACATCTCGGGCGGGGAAAACGTGTATCCAGCCGAAGTCGAGAACGTCATCTACCAGATACCCGAGGTGGCTGAGGTCGCCGTGATCGGCATTCCCGACGAGCGCTGGGGTGAAGTGGGGGAAGCGATCATTGCACTCAAACCGGACACCACCTTAACCGCCGATGACGTCACCACCTACTGCAGCGGCCGTCTGGCCCGCTACAAGCAACCCAAACAAGTGCGCTTCGTCGAGGTGCTACCGCGCAACGCCACCGGAAAAGTACTCAAGTTTGAGCTGGTGCCCAACAGCAACAATTGATTGTGGTCTGTCGCCTAGGTTCTGAGCGGGTCCAATAACGATTCGGCCTGTTGAATCACCGCATCCTGGTGGGGCTGCAGATCCTGCCCACCAATCTGCTCAAAGACATCAAGCAACGGGTCATCAATATCGGTCTTGATCCCGGACAACTCTTCGAGTACGGCCAGTCCCATGTAGGGCACAGTCGATGCGTCATAGCCGCCCTCGTGACACATCATCAAGCGACCGTCGCACACCTGATCTGCCGTACGCATCAGCTTGGCGGTAAGTTCCCGGTAACCACGTGAATGCATCAGCTGCCGGCCGAGCGAATCATGGATCCCGGCATCGAACCCTGACGGGACGATGATTAGTTCCGGCGAAAACGCCTCGAGTGCCGGAATCACCACCCGGTCGAACACCGCCTCATAAGCCCCGTAACCGGATCCCGGCGGCAGGGGAATATTGAGATTGAAGCCCTCACCTGCCCCGGCACCGCGCTGGTCCATGCCGCCGCTATGCAATGGAAATAATTTCTGCTGGTGAATGGAAATGGTCAACGCCCGGGGGTCTTCCCAGAACGCTGCCTCCGTACCGTTGCCGTGGTGCACATCCCAGTCCACATAGGCGATGCGCTCGAGACCGCGATGGTTCATCGCGTGCAGGCCGGCGATCGCACCGTTACAGAAGATACAGAAACCCATTCCCATGTCTGCCTTCGCGTGATGTCCGGGCGGCCGCACTAGGGCATAGCCATTGTCAACGCGCTGATCCAGCAGCGCATCAACCAGTTCGATCACGCCGCCCGCAGCCAGCAAGGCGATGTCGTACGAGCCCACGCCCATGGGCGTACCAATACCTGCCTCGCCGCCGGTCTCATTCAGGACTTTCATACGATCCAGATGATCAGGCTCGTGCAACATCAGTATTTCCGCTTCGGTCGCAGGCCGGGGCGAGATTGCCACCAGCTGTTCCGTCAGGCCGGCTACATCCAGCAGATTCTTGAATCGCCGTTTGGTCTCGCCTGTAAGCCAGGTGGCATCACCCCGGCATATTTTCCGGTGTTGTGCCACATGTACAGCTCATGCCAGACCAGTCCTGTTTTACGTGACATGGTGTTTTCCTGTTAGTTGTTTTAATGACGACCGCTTACGTTGATAGTGCACTCGACGATCGGATTCGGTCAAGGCTCGCGAAACGCCTCGCCGGTCATCTTCAGTACGGGCCGTAACAAAAAGTCGAGCACACTCTGCACACCCACTCGAATGTCGACCACCGCTCCCATGCCGGGTGTGATCTGGTTTTGACTTGGATCTGACCCGAGATAGCCTTTATCGGTTGTGATCACCAAACGGTAGTACGGCTCGCCCGATTCCTCGCTGGTGTCAGGCGCCAGATGCGAGACCGTGCCGTTGAGGCCGCCGTAACGGACGAAGTCATAGGCGGTGATCTTAACCGTCGCCGGCAAGCCGTCTCTGACCAGCCCACGGTCAGCGGGTAACAGTCTGGCTTCGATCACCAACTGGTCCGCCACCGGCACGATCTGCAGGATCGGGTCCCTGGGTGCTACCACACCGCCGATGGTGTGGTAGCGAAGATTCTTGACCTCGCCCTCGATGGGGCTGCGGATAGTGGCGCGTCGTTGCTGCTCGCTGGCCACGCTCAGGCGTTCGGTCAGCCCGGCGATTTCGGCTTCGTTGCGCGCCGATTCTTCACGCGCGCGTCGCCTGAAACGCGCCTCGGCCTGTGCAATCAGTGCCTGGGTCTCAGTGTTGCGCGCGATATGAGTCTTGCGAGTCTGCTTGTGTACCGCAAGCTCGCCAGCGAGCCGGGTTTGGGTTTTCTGGGTATTGAGGACTTTGAGTTCAGCGACGAGTTCTTCTTCGAACAGCGATTTCAGCATGGCGAGTTCTTCGCGGACGAGTGCAAGATTCGCCTCGAGAGCACCCTGCTGGGTGACGGACTCATCGAGCTTGTGGCTGAGACGGTTCAGCTGTTCACTGAGTACCCTGAGCTCACTGGCAAGCTCAACCTTGCGCGCAGTAAAGACGGCTTGCTCGGCAGCGGCAAGATCCGGATGTCGCGTGCTGAGTGCGTTAGCCAGCGTAAGCGACTCACCCGACGCCTCAGCAGCCAGGCGTGTACGGACCAGCATCCGGGCATCGAGCAGTGTCTGGATCTCGTCGCGATTGAGACCGGCAGTGACCAGGTTCAGCGACACCAAAGCGTCGCCGGCGTTGACGCGGTCACCTTCGGTGACATGAAACGCTTCGATGATGCCGCCTTCGAGGTGCTGAATCACCTTGACCCGGCCCTGGGGAGAGACCTCACCGGTGGCCACCACCACCCGTT